>Ga0265295_1005307_pt1 | contig 16549 bp, 16 predicted proteins | sample Munlansysbiofilm_FD_192503 | JGI IMG/M metagenome (GOLD analysis project Ga0265295, IMG submission 192503) | Leachate microbial communities from a municipal landfill in Southern Ontario, Canada - Methane capture system biofilm | ecosystem: Engineered > Solid waste > Landfill > Unclassified ... | reverse complement strand
TAGAAAGACTTACTAGGCATCGTCTTCATATTGCTGAATTATTATCCACAGAGAAGGTTTATGCCCTTAATAACGTCTTTTTAAAGTTTTCTAAGTTTGATACTCTATTTTCAGATAACTTTGGTTCAACTGCTATTGATTTACTCTTAGAGTACAAATCGCTTGATGATATCATCACTGCTTCCTTAGAAGATTTATCTGATTTCATTGTTAAATCTTCTAAAAATAGATTTGATGACCCTACTTTAATTGCTGATAAAATCAAGAAGGCTGCTAGAAGTTCTTTTCGTCTTTCAAAGACTGCTTATGATCCTATTAATCTATCGCTTGCTTCATCCATTAATGTCATTAAATGTTATGAAAACGAAATAAAGGAAATCGATAAAGCCATTATGCTTCAAGTGGATGGTTTCAATAAAAATCATTACGATATCTTACTTTCCATCCCTGGTATCGGTAAAGTTTATGCTGCAGGTATTTTAGCTGAAATTGCCGATATTAATCAATTTGATTCTGACGATAAACTTGCTAAATTTGCTGGTATTACTTGGCGTAAACACCAGTCTGGAAACTTTGAAGCTGATGATACTCAAATGACTAAGACTGGCAATAAGTATTTACGCTACTTTTTAATCCAGGCTGCCAATATGGCTAGAATCCATAACCCTATCTACCGTGATTATTACCTAAAGAAATTTAATGAAGTTAAAACTCATCAACATAAACGTGCCCTCGCCTTAACTGCTAGAAAACTTGTTCGTTTGATTTATAGTCTGTTGAGTGACAATCAACTTTACAAGTCTAACTAAATCTTATACTTTTGCATCTCCTTTTTTTAGCATGCCTTAATCTCAAGTTTTTTAGCATCTTTTGGTGCTTTTTTTATTTTTTATCACTTGACATCTCTACCGGTTGCTTTATATTATCATTATAATTATATGATAAATGCTCACTATAAACAACCTTATTATTTTTATATTATCTCATCTAAATATTCTAAATTTTCAATTGTCGGTCTGTTGGTAATTCTAAAACTTGATGAGTTAATTTTATATGTGTGAAGCCCACTACCTTCATTTTGTGTTGGATTAGTAAAATATAGTTCGCTAATTCCTTCGACACTAACACCAAGTATACTGACGATACTAAGACTAATCTTAATTTTTGAAAACGTGTTAATACTATCTTCAATAAAAAAATTACTTGCTTTATTGAATGCTAAATTAACAATAATATTATTTCTTTTCGTTTTTTCATTATAAAGAATATAAGCGTTAGTTTTGTCTTCTACACCAGTAGGAACAAATTCATATATTTCATTATCACGTTCAAACTTAATTTTGCTTAACTTAATAGCTCCCGCTGTTTTCCCTTCAACAACTTTAAAGGGTATTCTGATTGTATAAAAGCTTAGTTCTTCGTCTTTGTCAATTTTATTATGTTGCATATGAAAACTTGGATTATCACCATTAAAAAACTTTGGAATATATCGTTCTGATTCTAAATAGATTAACATTCGATCATTGAATTCAATGATTGAATAATTACTTGAAGCAAACTGCAATTCTCTAAACAACTCAGCTCTTTTATTTGAGTCATCATTTATCTTACTAACGGTTTTATTATGTAAATAAACCATTAAGCTAAAAAGTGCACTTGAACCAAAGGCGGCATAAGAGACAACTAAAACGGCAATTCTTATTCCAATAACGTCAAAAGTTGCTGCTAAAAAATCACCTAAAAGCAACGAAATAATCGACAAAATAAATACAACAATCAAAATGATTAATAAATACTTAAAACTCTTATCTTTTTTCATAGTCTCTCACCTCAAATATTCTAAAACTACTAACGTTTCAAAAGCGCTGGTTTGGGGGAACATTTTAACTGGGTAGATCTTTTGTATCTCATATTTTGCCGTTAAGACCCTTAAATCTCTAATCAGCGTTTGTAAATCACAAGACAAATAAATAACGCGATTTGTCTTACTTAAAAGTATTTCCTCAATCAATTCTTGTTTTAAACCACTTCTAGGTGGATCAACGATAATTGTCTCGGCATTAATCTTCGTCAAGATATCTTCAGCATTTCCATTAACTACATCGATATTATCAAAATTGTTCTTATCTTTAATCAATTGGGCAAGTTTAGTGTTTTCTTCATTATTATCAACCATTAGTATTTTTTTATCACTGTTGTAAATACTAAAGCCAATGCTTCCAACTCCTGAATATGCATCAATAATTTCGTTCCCATAAACATGCTTTTTTATAGTTTGATAAACTAATTTCATAACTCCATAATTAACTTGCATAAAACTGCGATCATTCATTAGTAATAAATCATTTTCAAGTAGGTTATCACCATACACTAAATATGATTTGCTCCCCATGATGTTTTCTTTAGTATCTTTAATGTTGATTGTAATGCCTTTGACACTATCATTATTCTTTAATACTGTAATTAAAGCGTTCATCCCCTCAAATTTACGTTTATAACTTACTAAAGTAATAAGCAGTTCGTTTTTTTCATTATTTCTAAAGACTAGATGTTTAAGAATTTGAGAATCAATTATAATATTACTATTATTGATTTCTTCAATAATTTTATTTACCTTAAGATTAGCTAAAATAAAGTTATCACAAACTTCTAATTCCCTATTGTTAACCTTATACAATCCCAGTTTGATTTTCTTATTATCTAAAACATGGAAAACTACTTTATTACGATAATGGTATTCAACATTATCGGTTATGATTGTTTCGCTTTGGTAATTGCCTTTTAACACTTTATTAATTGTTTTTATTGTAACTTCTTCTTGCCAACGAAGTTGTTCACTAAACGATAAATGACTAAGTGATAAACTACCCAAGGAACTTGTCTTTGAAACACGCATTCTTGAATTATTAATAATCTCTACAACTCTTCCTAAAGCAAAGCCTTTACCAATTTTAATAATCTTAACCTTTACTTTTTCCCCAGTTAACACTCCAGGAATATAAATATAATGATCATCAATCTTGGCAATGCCATCACCTTTGTAATCTAAATCAATTATATCTACAATTATTTCATCACTTACTTTAAACATTGTTCACCAACTATCTTTCTTTAACAGTAGTTTTATTTTTACCTAAATATATATATTCACTTCCACTTAAATCTTTTCTAGCAACAGTAAAATCTGATGTTAGAATTTGCGCATGGGAATTAACGGCTTTTTCAAAGTTTTCTTTATCGAAATCTAATTCGCTATCAATTCTTGTTCTTACAATTAAATTCTCACTAACTAATGATTTTATGCTTTCAACATTTAAATCGTTATGAATTATAAAAGCTACATTATCGTTATCTTTATCTTCTTTATATCCGGAAATAAAAAGATTAGCGTCTTTGATATCTGTAAATGTTTCATCATATAATTTAGCATACTTGCCAGCATGAACTACAACCATAACATCGCCTAACATCTGATTTAAAGAATCCCACCCATTAGTCTTAATAGTTTGATTTAAGGTTTGATTGTTTCTAATAACATCACTTGGTTTATATAAACTATCGCCAAATTGTTCTAAAACTAAATCGTTTAACAAACTTAACTCTTCATTTCCTATGCTTTTTAAAAACGGATCTAAAAACATGAAATCATCTTTAATCTCTAAAATAATAATAATTGGTATATGACTATCATTGCGATTTGAGAATAAAGCAATTTCTTCAAATGCCAATTTTAAGCTAACGGCAATACTTTTATTATCGGCTAAGGGTACATGAGTTATTTCAAACTCATTTCCTCTTAATCTAACATCAAGTTCAAAACTTCTTATTCCACTATTTAACTGTTCGGTAAGAGTTTTGTTTTCATAGAGTAAGGCTTCTCCTTCTTTTTTACCAGCAGCTAAACTTACAAATGTTTTTCCTAAGCCAGTTATTTTCTTTTTATAACTGTTATGACTCGCTAGTAATTGAATCTCATTAAACTTGGTTGCACTTAAATCAAAATCATAAAACTCTTGTTCATTAATTAGGTAAGTATTCTCATCTTGATTTTTCAACTCATTAAGCCATTTTTCATGATCTTTCAAACTGTTTCTTCTGCCACTAGACAAATAAAACACTAATCCTGCAAAGATAATTACCAATGCCAAGATAATTAATAATGTTCCTTTAATAATTTTTTTTATCATTTTATTGTTACTTAGCTAAAGATCCCATTGGATCCCAAGGTTTTAAAACGATTGGTTTTTGGTTCCAAGCGTCAAGTTGTTCCTTGGTTAAATGTTTCTTATTTATCACAACTTGATAAACAAAGTCATCAAACCAATCATCACTTGCCACATAATAGCCTTTATTGCCATTTGTTGGCCCCCAACTGTTTTCAATCTTGAATCGCTTACTGACAGCATTATCTAAATGCACACCGGTAATAAGCATTGCGTGGTTCATTGCACTTTGACTATATAATAATTGATCTTCCTTACTCATTTCAAGGCTCATCTCCAACATCTCTTCGTAATCAAACGTGTTTGTATCCCAAACGCCTAATAAACGATCCCCATAGCGTGCAACATCACTTCCAAACCAAACAACTTCATTATTCAATAATTGTTTAATCGTCAATTTCTTTAACTCTTTCATATCAAGATTTAAATACTTAATTTTTCGACCATTTAAAACATTACCTAAATAACTAACTGTATAAGTCTTCATGTATGGCTTATCAAAGGTTGGGGCATGAATGATTGAGATAAAATCTTCTAAATTAACACCGGCATGATTTCGGTAAAAATCTACTGGTGTCAAGTCTTTAATAACTTGATATCCTTCACTATTTTCATACTCAAAAATAAAGTTTTGTGGCGGCATACCAAATGAAGTTACTAAAAATGTATATAACTCTTCTAAAACGTTTTTCTTCAATGCTTCGATTTGTTTTTTATTATTTTTTAAGGCTCTTGCTTCAGCAGCATACTTTCTTAATTTAACATTAATAATTCCATTCATAAATCTAGTGTTTGAACTTGCTTTTGTTTCTGGCATTGCCGTAATTGGGACAACACCATACTTTTGAATTAGACTTACAAACATATCCCATTGCCCACCATCTTGAATACCTGTCTTTAATAAATGTTGTAAAGTTCGATCGTCATAATCAACATCTAAAAAATCATCGATTGCTTCAAGAAAGTAATTAATTTTTTCTAATTTATCATAGAAGGCAACATAGTTTTGTGATAACTCAAAATCCTTTAAATTGTATTTTTTTGCAATCTCTTCTCTTAATAAATTTAATCCCGCAAAAATCCAACATCTACCACTTTGTTTTTGGTTTGTAACCGGTAATGTCTTGATTTCATTTGAAAAAAGAAATTGCATATTAATGTTTTCTTCTTGTTTCTTGAAAATACTTTCTAAATCGTTATTGTACAAAACTCTTCTTAGTGCTTTTTGAGTTTTGTTACTGTCAATGTGCTTGTTTATTTCATCCAAATATTTTATACTTATTTCTTTCATATTAGTTAAACTCTCCTTATTTTCTTAATCGTCTTTATTATATCGCAAAACCTTATATATATCTATTGTAAAATAAACCCTCAATCAAGAAAACATCTTAATCAAGGGTTATACTTTTATGGTAAAAAGGAATTTTTGATTTTGTCTAATAAATCATTCTTTTCATCTTCACTTAATCCTTCAATTAAATCAAGGATATCGTTAATCTCTTCATCAATATCTAACTCATTATTATTCTTCTTATCAAGAATTTCTTGAGCTTTATCTTTAATGACATCCGGAATTGAATCTTCACTAATGATTGTATCTAAGATATCTGATAAATTTGTTTCATAATTGAATTCAACATTTCCATCATTAACACTAATATCCTTAAATTCGATTCCTGGTTGATCAAACTTCGCAAAGAAATCTTTAATGATAAATTCACCATTAACAAGTTCCATCTTATCAGTAGCAAACTTAGAAATAATAGTTTCTATTTCTTCTGACTCAAAGTTAAACTCACCAATAACTACATTTTTAATGCTTAAGTATAAGCTATTATCATTTTCTTTCCTTATAAGTTCAAGGCTAGCTTTAAGTCCCGTTGTAAACACTTTTGTTTCGTTTCCGATTGTGATAGGAATAATAATATCCAGATTTTCCCCATCAAGATTGACAATTGGTTTCTTAACATCAAGTTTATAATCACTATAGAATTTTCCACTAAACAAAGAACCTTCAATAGTATTTAACAGATAATCAAATATTTGATTAAATTCTATTTCATTAAACACAATCTTTTTATTATTCAAAATTAAGCTTTCAAGAGCCTTTTGAGATAAAAACAGTTTAAACTCATTTTCATTTTCAATTTTATCACTTAAAACAATATCCTTATATGTTGTTTTAAGTTGGGTAAAATCAATTCCTAAATTCAATAGATACTCACTATCAATCTCATCTACACCTAGACTTAATAGTTCACTTCCTAAAACTTTTGTTAGTAACAAATTGACTAACTCTTTATTTTCGTCTAATTTATAAGTTACACGGTAAATATCAATTGTTAGTTCTCTTTTTTTAATATCTAATTCACCGATATCACCAAAAGCATTATCTACCATTTCATTAATGTCTTTCCCTGTTAGGGTATTTAATATTCCTGGTGACATACTTACTAACCATGCTAACGGCAAATTGCCAACATTAATTTTATCTAACTTTAAAACAATTTTGCCATTTTTCAAACTCGAGTCATCAATAATAAATGATAATAAAACCCGTGTTTTAAAAGTCATTATCGATGAATCAAAATGAATACCACTAATAACATCGATAGTATCATCTTTAAATGTTACCCATGTTCCTTGATACTTGACTCGATCTTCAACATAAACATAATCTTCATCATCTGATTCAAATTGGTCTTCAAGCTTTTTATTTAATTCAATATTAAGTAGTTCTTCATTTACTCCTAAATTAAATGTAAATGGCGCTTCTGTTTTATCAAGAAATGTATCAACACTTTCTTTAATAACACTCTCCAAATTAACAGTCGATGTTTCATAAGATGGAGGTGTAACAGATTTGTACATCAAAACTACTAACGTTACTGGAATTATTAATATCGATACTAATGTAATTAGTAAAAATTTAATTAGTTTTAAAATCAACTTCATTTTCATCACTCCTTTTTGGATGTAGTAATATTATAATAATTACTTTGAAAATGCAAATACTTTGTTAAATAGTCGCCTCTAGGCTAGGTCTTTAGTAGAAAATCCCTTCAAAATGTAGTTTTCTAATGGGTTTTCCTTTTTTGATTTAATATATGCAGCTGCCCCGATCATTGCTGCATTATCAGTACAATAAGAAAATTTGGGGATTAAAACTTCAACATTTGTAAGTTCATTAGTAATTCGTTTTCTTAATTCCTTGTTAGCGGCAACACCGCCAGCAATAATTACCTGATTAACTTTATACTCACTTACAGCCCGTTTTGTCTTACTGACTAAGACATCCATAACACTATTTTGAAATGATGTTGCCATATCTTTAACATTAACTTCTTCATTCTTTTGTCTTAAATTATGAACCTTATTAATTACTGCACTTTTTAATCCCGAAAAACTAAAATCATAACTGTCTTTCTCTAAGTAAACCCGTGGTAATTCATATGTATCTTTTCCTTCTTGGGCTAATCTATCAATAACTGGTCCACCTGGATAAGGTAACCCAAGTGTTCTTGCTACTTTATCATAAGCTTCACCAACAGCGTCATCTAGTGTCGAACCAATGATTTCAAAATCAAAATGATTTTTCATATAAATAAGTTCTGTGTGTCCACCACTAACTAGCAAAGCAATCAAAGGAAATCTCATCTCATGATCGATATTAGCGGCATAAATATGTCCCGCTAAGTGATTAACGTCCATAATTGGTAAATGGTTAGCATAAGCAAATGCTGTTGCAGCATTAATTCCAACTAATAATGACCCAATCAATCCTGGACCATTAGTCACAGCAACTAAATCAAGATCATTAACCTTAACATTAGCTTCCTTAAGCGCTTCTTCAAAAACCATCGTAACATGTTTAACATGATTTCTGCTTGCAATTTCCGGAACAACTCCACCATATATTTTATGAATATCAATTTGTGATAAAACGATATTTGATAAAACCTTTTTGCCGTCTTCTAAAATGGCAACACTCGTTTCATCACAACTACTTTCTACTGCTAAAATTAGCATCCTTACACCTCTTTTATATAGACCAAAGCATCTTCATTATCATAATAGTCTTTTCTAATATAACGCTTTACAAACCCGTTCTTAACGTAAAACCTTTTCGCTTTAGTGTTACTTTTTCTAACTTCCAATGATACTTCTTTGACCTTCAACTTTTCTAACTCTTCCATCACATAATCAAACAACTCTTGTCCAAAGCCTTGATTTTGATATTCAGTTTCAATAACAAAATTCATGAACTCAGCATTGTTATCATAAATTCTTGTTCCTAAATAACCAATTACTTCACCATTTAATTCTTTAACAAAGTAATTAGCAAAGGGATTAATTGATAATTCATTATATAGGAAATTAACCCCAAGAGTATCATTCAAAATTTCTTTTTCAATTTCAACAATTTTAAATACGTCACTTAAGATCATTTTTCTTATCATATTCGTTTTCGGCTTCTGTCTTTCTTAAATAATTAGGTTCTAACTTATGAACATCATTAATACAATAAGCATTAGTACTAACGATATCTAAATTAATTTTAATTGTTTCTTCATTAAGAATAACTAATTCATCTTTATTTGTTATTTCATCATAACTAAGGTAATGATCTTTTATCAGATTAACACCATTTTCATAGATACCTGCAAAACAGTGGTTTCGTCTTGCATCTATCGCAGCAACGACTCTCTTTTCATATCCACTCGATAATAAGTTTAAGCTACTAATTCCTTTTAAGTTAATCCCTTTTGTGTAGGCAAGCATCTTGGCAACCGTCACTGCTACTCTTAATCCCGTGTAAGAGCCTGGTCCAACGCCCACGATAATATTATCAAGATCTTCTAATTCAAGATTTTCACTTTTTAAACAATCAGCAATCACTTGAACTAAATATGCTGCATTATCACTTTTACCAATGCGCTTAATCTCATTTTTTTTATTTCCGCTTATTAATCCCACATAAAGTAGGTTAGTTGCTGTATCAATAATCAATTCTTTCATATTTTTTTTATAACCTCTTCTAAATCTCCCTGACAAGAAAACGTAAACTCGCGTGATTCATTATTACCTTTAATATCAATCTTAATAAATGCCTGTGGAAGAATTTCTGAAACTTGGTAAGGCCATTCTATTACAACAACACCATTAAAATCATCAACATACTCTTCTAAGTCAAAATCCATACCGACATCTTGAAGTCGATATAAATCAATGTGATAAAGCTTCTTATTAATACCTTCATATTCTTTCATAATCGTGAAGGTAGGGCTCTTAATTACTTCTTTAACTCCTAATGCCTGAGCAATTCCTTTTGTCAATGTTGTTTTGCCGGCAGCTAAATCACCATTAAGTAAAACTACAACATGATTATCTCCGATAGCCTTCCCAATTTTTTCCCCTAAGGCAATCGTTTCATAAGGACTATTCGTTATTATCTTCATATCCATTTTCCTTCTTTTTGCATAGAACCCATTTTGGTAGTTCTCTATTTAATGATTGAAAACCGATCTTAATCGGTATATTCTTAATAATCTTACTATTAATGTGATGATTTTTCTTATAGCTTAGTTTTAGTCTTTTTTCATCTTCATCAACTTCCAAAATCATTAAATCAACTATATCACCAACCTGAAAAATCTGATCAATGCTACGAACAAACTGATCAGATATTTCCGAAATGTGAACTAACCCTTCATATTCACCACAGTTAACAAACATTCCGTAATCTTGAATTCCTACAACCTTACAACATATAATTTTATTCTTTTTCATATCAAAAACCTCATCAATTATTATATCATATTTTTACTATTCTATTATTTCTTTATGATATTTTATAATACTGTTCACGATACAGTGATGGTGTAACACCGTACTTCTTTTTAAATTGCTTGATATAATAACTTTCTGAATTAAATCCTACCTTATTTGCTACATCAACAATCCTTAAGTTTTGTTTTAAAAGACTAATGCTTTTTTCTAAACGAAAGTTTAAAACGTATTGGTTAAAACTTTCGTTTTGATATTTCTTAAATAAACTCGCAAAGTAATTATCCGAGTAATTAAACTGTTTGCTTAAATCTTTAATACTAATATTCTTGTCATAATTTTTTTCAACAAACAAATAACAACCATCAATCATTCGCCACTCTTTTTGATTATCATTACTATTAAAGTAGATAATATTTTTGTTATACAACTTATCAATTAAATCATAAAGCTTACTTATCTTTGAAAATAAACTCTTTTCAAGTACGGTCTTTTCTAATGATTTTACAATCTCGACAATCTCTTTATCCTTGATTGGATTAAAAATAATTGCTCGATTATAAATAATAGCATCTAGTAAAACATTAACCTCATTATCATCTTTCATTTTTAATTGATTTAAATCTAGAACAAAAACTGCAATACTGTCATTATTACCTTTTATAACTTTAAATTCAATATTAGGAGCAATCAAAAAAACCGTATCTTCACTGACTTGATATTCGCGGTTTCCATATAAAAAAGTTACTTCATTATTTTTAACAAAAATAATACGCATCTTATCATCATTTTGATAATCAAAATAATTATTAATAATTTTCAACATTATCTCACCAACTTTATACCACTATTTTACTATAATTACTAATTATTTGCTATTTTTGTTATTTTGTTATAGATATTCGTTACTTTTTTATATACTATTTTATTATTTTTACATAGAATGAATATATACGGAGGTATACTTTGATGCTAAAAATCGAACAAATTTTTTCAAGTGTCTTAAATCAAACTAGAACAATTCGCATTTTACTACCTGACAATTATGATAATACCAAAAAATACCCGGTTTTATACATGCATGATGCCCAAAACATTTTTGATGATGCAATCGCGTTTGGCAACTGCGGATGGAAAGTCTCTGAGGTAATCAAATCATTAAAAGGCGATTCCTTAATTGATGATATAATCGTCGTTGGCATTGATAATATCGAGGAACGTTTCACTGACTATTCACCTTGGGTTCATGATTCAATCATTAAGCGCGGGGTTGGATGTGGTGGTAATGGTCATCTTTATGCCGACTTTATCGGCTTAGAATTAAAACACTATATTGATGATAATTATGCAACTTCTAAACGTTATGAAGATACGTACATGGTCGGAAGTTCTATGGGTGCATATATTACCTTATATACCGGTATCAAATATAAGGAGTATTTTTCAACCCTTGGCATTTTTTCAATTGCTTCATGGTTTAATGAAAAAGCACTGCTAGACTTCATCGATGGCAGTATCGTTAATACCAAACAACGCTTCTTCATTAGTGTTGGCACAAATGAAACAAGCGATGATACTTACAAAGATTTTAATGAGGTTTATCTCAAGAACTCAGAAAATATCTATGACGCCTTATCAAAAAAGACTAATAATATATTTTATAAGGTGATTGAAAAAGGTATCCACAATGAAAAAACATGGCGTGAAATATTACCATCGTTCTTACTTTATGCAAATAACACAATTACTTCTCCTATAAATCTAGTCCTAGATCAATTTAAAACCAAAAGAATTGTTTTTTTAGGAGAAGATCATCGTATAAAAGAACATTTAATTTTCTTGAAAGAATCTCTAGAAACATTATTCTTAAACGACATTCGTTATTTAGGAATGGAATTTGGGGCTAATGAAGATCAAGAAGCTCTTAACAAGTTATTAACTTCCAAATCTTTTAATCGCGAAAAAGGACGTAAGTTACTCTTTAATTATAATGTAACAATTCCTTTTAAAGAATACTTAGATCTATATGAAGAAATCAATCGTATCAATAATAAATATAATCCTAAAAAACCTATGTTAATAATTAATTTATCTTATATCTTTAATTGGAAAGAAAAGCTTAAACCCGTAACACCAAAAATAAGAAAGACTATTTTTCATAAAGGGAACATTGAATACTTTCGTGCAAACCTAATCGAAGAATTTATCAATGATACCTTTAACACAAAGGTTCTAATTCTTACCGGAACAGTCCATGCCTTTACGAACTATAAGTATTATTTTGTTGATGCCGATAGTATAAACTTTATGCGTAAATATCAAACTAATTTTGGTCATTTAGTTTATGAACGTTTTCCAACAATAACAAATACTATCCTTTTTAATCAACCAACAATGACATGGATACAAGACGAATTGGTCCCTTCAAAACTTGGCAATGGTATAATCGAAGCTTTAGCTGATAAATATCAACTCTATCCTGCTGGAATCAATTTTGCTGGTATTTTTGGAAATATAAGAGATGATTCATACTACTCAATCGGTTACCATCATTTTAATATTGGTAGGCTTGCTAATGGTTTGATCTTACTAAAACCTTTAAATCAACTCCATGGAGCAACAATTGAATATGAGTTTGTAAATCATCTTTCCTTTCAAGAAATATATAATCGTTACCCAGATCCTCATTGGCATATTCCACCTAAAGATATCACTGAATACTGGGAGTTAATAAAGACATATCAAAAGCTTGACTATGACAAAATTAGATGAAAAAGTTAGTACCTAAGATAATAAGATCTAATGGTACTAACTTTTTTTATTTATTATTACTAACCATATTTTTTTATTCTAGCTATTCTTATCTTCTAAGACCCCAACGATTGGTATTAATAAAAATGCTAGCCACGATATTCCCCATGCATTGTAGAAATATCCTAAACTAAAGAATAACACGACTGCAATAAATGGCATTATTGCTGTCCAACTAAATTTTTCATCGACCGATAGAATGATTGCTGCTACAGGAATAATCAATAATACTTGCCAAATGTAAGCCCAATTATTAAAAGTAATACCAAAATAGATAAATCCAATAATAACCGCCAAACTTATGATTGATAAAATGATTGTTTTAGGTCGTTTATCCACTTGAACATTTATGTTTATATGACTACTCCAAATTGCAACTACTAATGGAAGTAGAAATACTAATAATGCTAAAGGTATTCTTACATTGTAGATTAATAAGACAATATAAAATATTATTGCTAATATAAGACTAATTCCTAAAATTATTCTTTTGTAATCACGTGGTTTCTTAAACGGAAGCGATCCAAGCACAGCGACCGTTAAGAATAATAACCATGCAAACTTCCATGAAAGTATATGATAATGAGTTAATACAAGCGCTAGAATCGTACTTACAAAAACACTTGCTCCAAGGAGTTTATTATATATTCCTTCCCTACCATTTAAAATACCTAAGACCGGAATCAAAAAGAACACTAGCCATGTTGGATGCCAAATATGAATATAATGACCAATTAGAATATACCCTCCGACACTTAAGAATACTGATGCAGCAACTGCCTTATCACCAAAGCTTTTACCATTAAAAAGTACGCCAGATAAAGGTATGATTAAAAACACTAACCATGTCGGATGCCAAACATCAGTTATATATCCAACAACAAAGAAAATTATAGTTGCTATAAATGGCGATACTGAAACAAGTTTCTTTTGATAACCTCTTTCAATCTCTTTTTTCTTCAATGTTTCTAACACATTTAAGTAAATATCATTCGGTGTTCCGAGTCTTCTACTAATCTCTACTTCATTCATACCTTTCGATTGGTATTCTTCATAGAATTCTTCATAATCACTAACTACTTCATTAATATCTTTTTCACTAACGTCATTATCTCTCAATAGTGATTCTAATTCATTTAAAAACTTATTCATAATTTTTCTCTCCTTCCAAAACGTTATTTACTTCCTTTAAGAATACTTGCCATTCATTTAGATTTTTTAATAAAAACTTTTTACCTTTTTCTGTAATCTTGTAATATTTTCTGGGTGCTCCATTAACTGTTTCTTTTTGATATGTTTCAAATAGCCCTTGTCCCGTTAGTCTTCTAAGCAACGGATAAATCGTATTTTCATTAACCTTCAATTCATTTGTCAATGTTTCCATTACTTCAAACCCATACATTTCCTTATCATTGATTATTTTTAAGACACATAATTCTATAATACCTTTTTTAAATTGGGTAGTCATTTTTCCCTCCTTATTGTGTAATACACATATCTATTATATAACTTATATGTGTATTACACAATACTCCAAATAAAAAAATGCAGTGTCCAATTAAATTAACCACCACATCTTTTAAATTTATTCTTTCGTATTTCTATAATCTTAAAAATCAAATTTTGCTTCCTGTTCAATCTTTTCCTTAACTTTTTTTGTAATTGAATCAACCAAGCTTTCTAGTCTAATCATGATTCCATCATCGCTAATATTATTACCGTTAAAACTTTCTGGAGTAATAAAGACATATTTATTAATTACTGTTGTCTTCATATAATTAAGAATTGGCATTAATTGATACTCTGGTACCAAATAATGTCTTGCTGATCCCGCAGTAGCCACTACACCTACTACTTTATTAATAAGTGTATCGCTTGGCATTAGATCAAATAAGTTTTTCAACACCCCGGGAATTGATGCTTGATATATTGGTGTCCCAATAATTAAAGCATCTGCAAAGATAATTTTATTAATTACATCAACCACCTTTGCATCATAATCAATTAAGACTCTACCATCAGCAAATGGTAAGTCTTTATAATCGCTTAAATCGATTATTTCGTATTCTATATCAGCACTAAATTTAATCTCGTTTAAATCTATCCTAGTTTTACTCCCAAAGACACTTCCTACAATACCTATTACCTTCATTCTTCATCCTCACTTAAAATCTTATTAACGCCAGGAATTATTTCTTCGCCAATAATTTTTATCATTCGTTTAACTTCATTAAACGGCATACCACCTAAGTCAATTTGAAATAAATGTCTCTCATGATTATATACTCGTTTTTGATAAACAATTTTATTAATAATTGTTTGCACACTACCAACTAACATAACATCTCTAACATCCAAAACATTCATATAAGACTCTTTTCTTAACCCTGTACCATTTGCCATTTTTAATGAATGGTTAGCATATTGATAATATGTCTTAAAGGCTTCTTCATCCGTTTTATCGACATATAAAAAAGTATCAATAGCTAAACGAGGTTCACGTCCTGGATGATTATCATGAAAGAACTTCCGATACGCTTGAACTGTTTGGTTAAAATACATGACCGGTCCTGCAAGGGTTGCAAGTGTCATCGAAACACCTTGTCTACCCGCCATTATTGCACTACTAACTGTACCTCCTACTGCTCGCCAAATAGGAAACTCATTTTGAATAGGTTTAGGATATAAAACGGCATTGTTTAATGGCGCTCTAAATTTCCCATTCCATGTTATTCTATCTTCCTTAAATAGTTTTAATAACAATTCAAACTTTTCTTCAAATAATTCTTCATAATCTCTTAAGTCATATCCTAAGAGTTCAAATAGTCCAACCCGTGATGCTCTACCAGCAACAATTTCCATTCTTCCATTAGAGAGAATATCCAAAGTCGCAAAGTCTTCATAAACCCTTACAGGATCAGATGTCGAAATTATTGATGCTGAACTTGATAATCTAATGCTTTTTGTTTCTCTTGCTATAGCGGCAAGAATAACAGTGTGAGCTTGTGAAATAAAATGTTCTTGATGTGACTCACCAAGTGAAAATACATCTAACCCATATTCTTCAGCCAATTTAGCCGCTTCAATAATATTTTCTATTCGTTCTTGTTCACTAATCTTTTTCCCACTCTTGGCATCAAAAACATAATCACCAAGTGAATATAATCCAAACTCCATTTTTTTCATTGATGCTGCCTCCTTGAATATTATGCATAAAAATTATAACACCATCAATTAAAAATATTGTTAGATGTGCTTTGATATTTAACACTATTTTTCAATCTTATTCTTGGTTTCTAACATGTCTTTTGAGTTTGCATTAACCTTAGTAACGACTTTCGTACCAAGTTCTTTCTCATAACCTAATCTTGCATTTTTAGCAACGTTACCCCCACGAATTGCCACTTCTTTACTTTCATCCATATCCTTAGGTAATTCTTGTTTAGAAATGTTAGTAGTCGTAATCTCAGCTAGCATATTTAAGACAAGTTCAATATCAGTCATATTGTCACGAAGGTTTTCTTTTTTTAATTCTTTATGTTCTTTATACTCTTTAACTGTAAATCCACTCCAAGCCATTGTCATTTCATCAGTCAGAATTGCAAACTCTTTTTCTTTAGTTATCCCTCTGTTTTTCCACTCATCAGTCAACCCTTTACGTACTTTGATTGTCTGAAGCCTTTGGATTATCCATCCTTCCGGATATCCTTTTTCCCGATAAAATGCTG
>Ga0265295_1005306_pt1 | contig 16557 bp, 5 predicted proteins | sample Munlansysbiofilm_FD_192503 | JGI IMG/M metagenome (GOLD analysis project Ga0265295, IMG submission 192503) | Leachate microbial communities from a municipal landfill in Southern Ontario, Canada - Methane capture system biofilm | ecosystem: Engineered > Solid waste > Landfill > Unclassified ... | reverse complement strand
GTTATAGGTGTCCCAAGAATGCTCCAGGGCTAACATCGTTAATTTTTTTAAAGGAATAATAAATAATGAAATCAGTCAGTAAATATTATGAGCAAGCAGAGTTGGCTCTAGCAGCATACGCTGTTCTCAGTCCAGGTATAGGCGCTAAAAATAATGGGGAGGATTATGAAGATGCATTGCAGGTAGCTGGTATGACCGAGAGTCAAGCTAAGCGTTTTTCTGTTAAATACAACGTTGTTGATCAGTTTACTCATGCAGACTATGGTTTGTCGGTAACTGTTTTTGAGGCAGATGGTAAAAAGTATCTTGCGATCAGAGGTACCAATGACTTAGCAGATCTGTGGACGGATTTTATAGATATCGTCATGCGCGGTACTCCAGAACTACAAAAACAGTATGCCGAGTTAAGCAAGCAAGTCGGAAAGTGGATGGTTGATGGTGTGCTTCCTGGGGTGTTCACCGTTGCAGGTCACAGTCTTGGTGGTTTTCTAGCAGGAGCATTGTTTGTTGATTTCCCTGCCGATATAGAACACCTCTACCTTTACAACACACCTGGAGTGGGTGGCTACCAAGCTGTTATTCGACAAATATTGGGACTTGAAGGAGATAGTCTTAACTTTCTTCAAGCGTCTAATATACGAGCAGATGCAGGGCTCTCGGGTATCTCTGGTTTAGGCATCTCTTGGGGACTGCCGCTTTCTATTGCCATTGAGGATCAGTCACTTATTGGGGTTGTAACAGGGGAGTCGGCGCTAGCGCTTAACCATAGCCAGCAAGTACTTACTGACTCATTAGCACTTTATGCATTGCTGGAACAGCTTTCGCCTAACATGATGCCTGAAACCTTTAGTGCAATATTACACGCATCATCTATGGAAGAAAATGCCGGTTTAGAGCGGATAGTCGACACACTTAAACGCATTTTTGGTATTAGTTCTAAACCGCTTGTTACGGGTAGCAGTAACCGTAATGCCTTGTATGAAGCAATTTACGCAATCCAAGACAATGAACATTTTAAACAGTTGGAAGGTTCTTCTTTTATCAGTCTAAGCGGCAGGGAGGCTGAACAGGCGGCTTATGATTTCGGACAGTTTATTGCTTTGTATTATTTATTGCCTTTCACTTTTGAGGCTGCAGCATCAAGTGTTCTAGCGCATGCGCATGCTGATTTGTTTGGACGCTGGCAGGCAGACTTTTTGTTGCCGGCTGAGCAAAGGTTAGAGTTTACCGATGCTTGGCTTGCTGATAGGTCTGCAATGTTGTCGGCTCTGATTATGCGGAACTTAACTGACAACGACAATGGATATGCACAGGATGCTAATGTTTTATTTCAAGACTTTACGACCAACGAGATAGTGCGTACGGGAGCAGCAAATGATTCAGAGCGTGAATGGGTGTTATTTGGGGGTCAAATAGCGGATGAGTTGATAGGTGATATGCAGAATGATCGTCTTTACAGTGGTGGAGGCGATGATACTTTGCAGGGAAGCGCTGGTAATGACTACTTGGAAGGCGGAGCAGGTAATGATCAGCTGGATGGTGGTGAAGACAATGACACTTTGATAGGTGGTTTAGGTAACGACACCTTGAGGGGCGGCGGTGGTTTAGACCTGCTACGCGGCGGTTTGGGCAATGATCGTTATGAGTTCATGGGCAATTTCGGTACAGATATTGTTGAGGATGAAGACGGCACCGGTTCCTTATGGATTGGTGGTGTGCAAGTTGGCGCTTTATTGGAAACAGCGGGAGCTCCTGGTGTTTATCATGATGTTGAAGAACGCTTTCGTGCTATACGCGTCTTTACAGATGGTGAGTGGACTTTAGCTATTTCTTCGCTTATATCTGAGCATAAAGGGACGGTTTTTGTTCGTGGTTGGGCTGAAGGTCGTCTAGGAGTGACTTTAGGCGAAGTAGAGGCAGAGATACCATCAGGTAGTGTAATTGTTGGCGATATTAAGAAGAAAATCCTTACGGAAGACGGCACGGAAAGCTACGTGTTTAGTGCTACGGGGTATGAGTCTGATGGTGAACAGGCGAATGCTCAAGATATTTTATACGGTACTAGCCAAGCTGACCACATTTTAGGTCTTGGTGGTAATGATGGAATAAACGGTGGTGATGGGGACGATTGGATCGATGGTGGTGATGGGGATGATTTGCTTTTCGGCGGTGGCGGTGCAGATACGTTACTAGGTGGGGCAGGTAACGATTATATTTTTGCAGGGCGTGCAGCAGAGTTTGAGCGGCCTTCCAGCGTAGAGTATGTATGGGAGCCAAGAAATGGAGAGCCCATCATTACAAGTGGTTTTTCTTGGGGCGTGGTTCAATCATTGAATCAAGATGCTGGCTCAATTGTATATGTTAAGCGATCTGCGCTTTCCGAAAACAATGCTGGAACGGTTGTTTTTGGTGGGGCTGGGGATGATGTGATTACGGGAGGTACTGGGGAGGATACGCTGTACGGTGGAGATGATAACGATAGGGTATATGGTCTACATGGTAACGATGCTTTATTTGGCGATGCTGGGGATGATCTGCTTGTTGGGGATGGCAATACTCAAGGTGTAACTACGTTTCAATATACAGCGGCAGAACACCATGGCAATGATACCTTAGATGGTGGGGCTGGTAATGACACCTTGATCGGACAGGGTGGTCATGACTGGTTATTTGGTGGGGATGGGGATGATACCTTAGCTGGTGATGCAGATTTAACAGGTAATACTATTACGTTTATACCCGCAGAACGGCATGGTAATGATTACTTGGATGGTGGTAGCGGTAATGATGTATTAATTGGCGGTTTAGGGAATGACACGCTGATGGGTGGAGAAGGTAATGACACTCTAATTGGTGGTGACGGAGTGTCTCATAGCTTATTTGGCATGGAAGACAATGATTGGCTAGATGGCGGTTCTGGAAATGATGAGCTGCGAGGACGTAGTGGCGATGACACCCTTTATGGTGGGATTGGTAACGACTCCCTTATGGGCGATGATGGTAATGATTGGTTAAGTGGTGACTCTGGTAATGACAGCTTATGGGGAGGTGTCGGAGACGATACCTTATACGGCGGCTTAGGTGATGATTATGTTGATGGCGGAGAAGGGCAAGATTGGCTAGAAGGGGGAAGTGGTAACGATAATATCCAAGGCATGGAAGGTGACGATACCTTATTTGGCGGCGCTGGTGGCGATACCTTGAATGGGGGCGGTGGCAATGACTGGCTGGCTGGCGGTGACGGTGACGATGGCCTGTGGGGAAAAGAAGGCAATGATACTTTAGTAGGTGGAAAAGGACTTGATTATTTAGTCGGCGGGGGCGGCGACGACACTTATATTTTTAACTCTGGTGATGCGGAAGTAGTTCTAGCAAGTGGCACCGTTGGTGAGCAGTTCTTAAGTTTTGCAGACACTATTGATGATAATGAAGGACATAATACGCTCGTTTTATCCACTGTATATAGCTTGACTCAAATTCGTTCTAAGCGCCAAGAGAACGACCTGATTTTATATTATGGAGGTAATGAGGGCGTTATTATTAATAATGGTTTTAATGGGGCAATTTCTACTTTTCGTCTGGGCTCAGGGGTAGAAGTGAGTTTGCAGCAGTTTCTGTTAGGAACATTAGAAAATATTGTTGAGTATGAGGGTGGTGATACTGGTGGGTTGCTAACAGGTGGGCGCTTGGCAGATAGCATCAAAGGCTCCATTGGTAATGATATTTATGAGGGAGGCCTTGGTAATGATGTCCTTGAAGACACGGGAGAGTCTTCTGCTGATATCTACCGATTCTCGCTGGGCGATGGGCAAGATACTATAATGGATGCTGGCGGTGTAGACCGCATTGAGTTTGGTGAAAGGATCGAGCCGTCTTGGGTAACAGTTCGCAGTAATGGTCTTGACATGGTGATTTCTCTTATTACGGGGGACAGCATCACTATCACTAACATGTTTGATCCTGTAACAGGAGCGCTTGTTTCTGAGCATGCAATTGAAACGCTGCGCTTTGCTGATGGCGTGGAGTGGAATTTAGAAAATATGCATGCTGAAGCTCTGCGTGACTCGGTTCATGATGATATTTTAGTTGCATTCGATAGTGCTGACACGGTGAGTGGAGGACTTGGTAATGATCTTGTTTATGGGCGTAATGGGGATGACTTGCTGCATGGTGGTGAAGGTAATGACACTTTGCATGGTGAGCAAGGTGACGATCGCTTAGAAGGAGAGGCAGGTAATGATTGGCTATCAGGCGGCCTAGGCGATGATGTCATCCTGGGTGGTGAAGGTAGTGACATTCTATATGGAAATCAAGGTAATGATACTTTGGCTGGAGGGAGAGGAGATGACTCCTTGGCCGGGGGACTAGGGAACGATACATATTGCTTTTCTATTGGAGATGGACAAGATCGCATCATTGATGAAGGTGGATTTGATAAGGTTAAATTAGGTGAAGGAATCTCATCAGAAAATCTAGCCTTAATAAGAACGCATAAGGATCTCATCTTAGAGTTGGCGGATGGAAGTAAGCTAACGATAGAAAATATGTTTGAATCTTGGGATGTTAATTCTGAAAAATCTATAGAGTTAATTTGCTTTGATGGCGGTGAGCAGTGGGATCTTCAGAGGATTAAACAAGAGTTATTACGTGGTAGTGATTTAGATGATATTCAAAGAGGATTTAGTGGTAATGACTTAATTGATGGTGCTTCAGGTTCGGACAAGATATATGGAAGCACAGGAAATGACACACTAATAGGTGGAGTTGGCGATGATTCTCTATATGGTGAGGAAGACCATGATTTGCTTAATGGTGATGAAGGGAACGATTATTTAGATGGTGGTAATGGTAATGATATTTTAAATGGTGGTAATGGTAATGATGAGTTATTCGGTGGTAATGGCGATGATACATTAATTGGCGGTGCTGGTAATGATTATTTGTCTGGTGGTAGTGGTGATGATGTATATCACTTTGGGCTGGGTGGCGGAAAAGATACTATCTATGATAGGGATGGGTTTAACCGAGTTGAGTTTGGTGAGGGTATAACTCCAGAAAGTATTGAATTGAGCCGAACTAGCTATGCAGCACTCATCTTAACGCTAAGTGATGGTAGTGAACTAACTGTAGAGAATATGTTTTCCGAAGGAAGTTCTACATTGGTTTCTTTTATTAATGGTGAGCAATGGGATGCGGCATATTTAAAAAGTGTGTTGATGCAGTCTGGTTCGAATGATCACGATATTTTGTATGGCTTTGAAAGCAATGATTCGATTAATGGCGAAGCTGGTAATGACACCATTTATGGTGGAAGTGGCGACGATACACTAGATGGTAGTGAAGGTCAGGATTTTTTGTCTGGCGATGGTGGTAACGACTTGCTAGTTGGTGGTGCAGGTGATGATAGATTATTCGGTGGTATGGGTGATGATACGCTGATAGGAGGGGGCGGCAAAGATAAAATGTTTGGCGGCCTTGGTAATGATGTATATCGTTTTGGTCTTGGGGATGGCAAGGATGAAATTGAGGATCATGGTGGATTTGATTGTATAGAGTTTGGTGAAGGTGTTACTTCAGATAATATAAAGATTAAACGACCACATTTCCAGAAAGATGGAGATCAACTATATAGTTCCATGTCTTACGGAAGTTCTATTATTATAACACTTGTTGATGGAAGTGAGCTGGTAGTAAGAGACATGTTGACATATGAGCTTGATGATATTAGCTCATCTCATGGTATTGAGCTAATCCGCTTTGCTAACGGTGAAGAGTGGGACGTACAGCGTATAAAAGAAGAGTTAGTCCGAGGGGGAGATGGTGAAGATAGGTTGTTGGGGTTTGTTGGTGATGATGTAATATTGGGCGGTGAAGGTAATGACACTCTATATGGTTATCGAGGGAATGATATATTGGATGGAGGTTTGGGTGATGACTATTTGATAGGTGGTAAGGGCGATAATATATATCGCTTTAGCTTAGGTTTTGGACACGACACAATCGATGAAGAGGGAGGATTTGATCGTATTGAATTGGGTCAAGACATAACTCTAGACAGCGTTCAAATTAAACGTATTGGAATGTCACTTGTTCTTATATTGGCTGATGATAGTCGGCTTACGATATCTGGGGTGTTGAATAGTCAGTCTGGAGAAATATTATCCAGTCGAATGGTGGAGTCTGTTTATTTTGCTAATGGCGAACATTTGAATCTTTTACCTCTGCTAGAGGGTGCGTCATATATAACTGATAATGATGATGTGTTTTATGGCACGACCGGAAATGATGTAGTCGATGGGTTGGCTGGTGATGATGTGTTGTATGGCTTCTCTGGTGATGACATATTGTTGGGTGGTAGTGGCAATGATACGTTATTTGGTGGTGATGATAATGATGTGCTTAATGGTGGGGCGGGAAATGATTCTTTAGAAGGGGGCGCTGGCAATGACGTGCTTGAAGGTGGTCGCGGGAATGATCGTTTAGATGGTGGTGTGGGTGATGACGCGTATTACTTTGAAGCAGGTTGGGGGGATGATGTAATTTATGACCATGAAGGTCGTAATAGTATTCATTTTACTGGAGTAGCTGCAGAGAGTTTATTTCTACGCCGTAATGGTGAGAGTCTTTTGATTTTAAATCAAGCGACCGGAGATCAGTTACAGATACTAAGTTATTTCAGTTTTTTTAACGAAGAGTCAAGTCCTAACAGAACCATGAGGTTTTTTTTCGATGGGGCTGAAACTTGGGATTTAGAGACGATAAAAAATAAGGTTTTAGAAGGGAGTTCTGGAGACGACAATATTACAGGGACTGGGGGAAATGATGTAATTGATGCTCGTGCAGGAAGTGACACCATAAACGGTGGGGATGGCAACGACACGCTGTACGGCGATGCCGGTGATGATCTTCTCAATGGTGATTCGGGTGATGACCATTTGTTTGGTGGTGAGGGTAACGACACTCTGCATGGCGGTAGTGGTTATGACCAACTCTACGGTGAAGCTGGTGATGATCATCTTTACGGTAATGGAGTGCTCGATGGCGGTACTGGAAATGATTACCTAGAAGGGAGTGGCCTGTTGATTGGCGGCGAGGGCAACGACACCCTTAAAGGCCAAGGCTTCGATACGCTACAAGGAGGTGCAGGCGACGACATAATCGAGGCCTACAGTAATGCTTGGGATCAAGGCAGTAATGTCATCGAAGGCGGGGCTGGTAACGATACTATCTACGGTTCTTTCGGTGAAGATACCTATATCTTCAATCTAGGGGATGGCCATGACTTATTGATTGAGCGTCGTGCTGATCAAGCGTATAGCAACGTTGAGCCGACTGCGGATACCTTGAGTTTCGGTGAGGGTATAACTGCCAGTGATCTGACGTTCAATCGCCGTGGTTTGGATATGATTATCGAGCATATCAATGGTACTGACTCGATCACTGTGCAGAACTGGTTCAAGGAACCCAATGATCATTTTAAACTGGAGCATTTTGTATTTGCCGATGGCAGTGAGCTGAGTCAGTCGCAAGTCGAAGATCAAGTGATTTGGCACGGTACAAGTGAGGTGGATAGCTTTATTGGTTATCGCGACCTCAATGACACCATGCGACTTGGCGCTGGTGACGATAAAGCGTGGGGTCGAGCCGGTGATGATGTGATGCATGGTGAGGGCGGTGACGATTACCTGGATGGTGAGGCGGGTAACGATACTATCTACGGCGGAGCGGGTAACGATCAGCTGATGGGTGGTACGGGTAATGACCTGCTGTTCGGTGGTGCTGGTGATGACAAATATGTTTATAAGCTGGGTGATGGCGTTGACACCATAGATAACACCGGTGGTGGCAATGATGGAGTGTTCTTCAGTGGTGGTATAAATGAAGCGCGCTTGACTTTTAGTCGTGATGGCGATGATTTGCTGATTTTGGTGGATGAGAATGTCGAGCAATCAGTGCGCGTTCTCGGCCACTTCTTGGGTGGCGATAAGGCCATCAGTTATGTGCAGCCAGACGGTGGGTTCCTGATTAATGCCGCGCGTATCACTCAGATTGTTGCTGCTGGTGATGTGCCAGGCGGTTTCGATACCCTTGTTGAAGGTACGACTGCAGGTGAGCAATTAGCTGGCGGGCAGGGGCGTGATTTACTGCGCGGCCTAGCGGGTAATGACACCTTGTTTGGTATGGGAGGAGACGACCAAATCGAAGGCGGTGACGGTAATGATTACTTGTCCGGCGGCAATGGCTCGCAGAGTGGCTCAGGCAATGACATCCTGATTGGCGGTGCAGGTAATGATGTGCTTGATGGTGAAGACGGTGATGACCATCTCACAGGAGGCACGGGCGATGATCAGTACTACTATCGTGCTAATGGTGGCGTCGATGTGATCGACAATACTGGCGGTGGCTTCGATGGGGCTTTCTTTATTGGTATTGCGCGTACTCGATTGAGCTTCCATCGAGAGGGTGACGATCTGCTGATTCTGGTGGATGGTGATCTTGGACAACAGGTTAAAGTGATAGATCATTTTATTGGCGGTGATTTCGCCATTGATTACGTTCAGCCTGATGGAGGCAGCTATATCACCACAGCGCAGATTGTAGGTTTGCTGACAGCGCTACCGGCTGTTGATACTGGCGAACCGGGCGATGGAGGCACTCCAGGTGGTGGTGAGTCGCCGGGTGATGGTGGAAGTAATCCTGGTGAAGGCGAAGAGCCTCCTGTCGCCGGTGTTGGCGGCGATGATGTCTTAGTAGGAACAGCAGCAAATGATGTATTAATCGGTGGCGCTGGTAACGACATGCTTAGCGGTGGGACAGGTAATGACCGGTTATTGGGCGGTATTGGTGACGATACCTATGTCTACACCGCAGGCCAAGACGTGCTTGAAGATTTGGGTGGCAACGATACCTTGCATTTTGCCAATGGCATTACCTTCAATCAGGTGGCTTCAGGTTTGGGCAAGTCGGGTAATGATCTAGTCCTTAAGGTCAATGGCAGTTCTGCTAACCAAGTCACCCTGAAAGACTTCTTCTTAGGCGGTGATAGCTTAGTTGAAACCATCAGCTTCGAGACTGGTGGGCAGTTGACTGCGGCGCAGATCTTCGGAGCGTTTGGTTTGGCTGTGCCATCATCATCTGCTGCAGTTTTTGACAGCGTTGTACAGGGTACTAGCGGCGATGATGCCGAGCTTAGCGGGACGGCATTACATGACCTCTTACAAGGTTTTAATGGTAATGATCAGCTGTTTGGCGGCGCCGGCAATGATCGCTTAGAAGGCGGTAATGGCAACGACACGCTCCATGGTGGTACAGGCAGCGACTTCTTAGTTGGCGGGCGCGGTGACGACACGTATGTCTTCTCCGCTAACGGCGGCCAAGATGTTATTGATAACAGCGGCGGCGGTGCTGATGTCTTGCACTTCGAAGGAATCTCCTTCAATCAAGTCTCCAGCGGTCTGATGAAAAGTGGCAATGATCTTGTGCTTAATGTCAGTGGTGGCAGCGACAGCGTCACGATTAAAAACTGGTTCTTGGGTGGTGATTATGTGATCGACACCATTAGCTTCTCATCGGGTGGACAGCTGACTTCTGGACAACTATTTGGCGCGTTTGGCCTGAGTGATCCGGATGTTAATGGTTCTCCGAATTACCAAGGGCTGCCAGATGAACGTGCCTTCGGCACTATTTTAGCGGGGCAGTCAGGGGGTCAAAATATTATTGGTTCGTCTGATGCTGATCTGATTGATGGTGGTGCGGGTAACGACACGCTTCGAGGCAGTGCTGGCAATGACTATCTGATGGGTGGTGATGGCAGTGACACTTACCTGTTCGCTTTAGGCGATGGGCAAGATGTGATTAATAATCTATCCAATACTCCAAGCAGTGATACAGATGTACTGAGTTTTGAAAGTCTGGGTCGAGAAAGTCTCTGGTTATCAAGGGCAGGGGATGATCTTGTGATAGACGTCATGAACTCAGCAGACAGTGTTACCGTGCAAGATTGGTATGCTGACTCTGCTCAGCAGGTGGATATCATCCGCGCAGGCAACTCATCACTGTATGCCAACCAAGTTGATGCATTAGTGAATGCAATGGCCACCTTTGGTGCACCTGTTGGTGGGGAAATGAGCTTAACGCAAACCCAGCAAGATCAGCTGAGTTTAGTCGTAGCATCTAACTGGCAATAAAACGAACGTAACAACAGCTAGGTCACCATAAGGTGATCTAGCTGTTGTTTGTTTGGAATACTTATATATTCAATTAAAGAGTCCGCTATAGCGGGACTTAATTGGCTAATGAATTTTTGTATCATCAGTTATTACTGAAAAGGATGGAAAGCTACAAGCATGGAAGAGCCTCTAGAGCAACCAAAGAAAAACAGTTTGGCGGGCTTAGTGATTTTAGCGCAATACCATAGTATTGCTGTTGATGAAGGTGATATTACACACCGCTTTAGCACTGAAAGTAATTCAATTGATCAGACAGCATGGTTGTTAGCCGCCAAGGATATTGGGCTTAAAGCGCGAGTTATAAAGCAAAAGACAGATAGATTGCACTTGCTGACTCTACCTGCCTTGGTATGGAGGGATGATGGCGAGCATTTTATTTTAGCGAAAATTGATGAAGATCGATTTTTAATCCATGATCTTGGTTTAAATAAACCAGTAGTGCTCGATAGAAAAGCGTTTGAAGAGCGCTATTCTGGCATCGTAATATGCGTCACATCCAGAGCATCAGTTTTGGGCGGGCTAGCAAAGTTTGATTTTACTTGGTTTATTCCATCGTTAGTCAAATACCGCCGGATAATTACAGAAGTAATTATCATGTCAATTGTCATCCAGCTATTTGCCTTGATTACGCCTTTATTCTTTCAAGTTGTCATGGATAAAGTCTTAGTTCATAGAAGCTTCTCAACCCTTGATGTGATTGCTGTTGCATTTGTTGGAGTGATTATCTTTGAAGTTGTTTTAGGTGGGCTGCGTACGTATATATTTTCCCACACCACCAGTCGAATTGATGTTGAGTTGGGAGCTAAGTTATTTAGACACTTATTGGCCCTGCCACTAGCTTACTTTGAGGCACGACGTGTCGGTGATACTGTTGCTAGGGTTAGAGAGTTAGAGCAAATAAGAGGGTTTTTGACTGGCCAAACGTTAACGTCAGTTTTAGATTTAATGTTTTCTTTTATTTTTATCGCTGTCATGTGGTATTACAGCGGCTGGCTCACATTGATCGTCCTTGTGTCATTGCCTTGTTATGCCCTTTGGTCAATTACCATTAGTCCTATTCTTCGTTCGAGACTCAATGAGAAGTTCGCACGTAACGCTGATAATCAGTCCTTTCTCGTAGAATCAGTCACCGCCGTTGGAACCATCAAGGCCATGGCTGTTGAGCCACAAATGACTCGGAGATGGGATAAGCAGTTGGCTTCGTATGTGTCGTCAAGTTTTAGAGTGACACGCATTGCCACCATTGGCCAGCAAGGCGTTCAGCTGATTCAAAAAATTGTCACTGTCGCTATTTTATGGTTAGGCGCACGGTTAGTCATTGGTGGAGAGCTCACTGTTGGCCAGTTGATTGCGTTTAATATGCTTGCAGGCCAGGTTTCTGCTCCTATCATCCGTTTAGCCCAGCTGTGGCAAGACTTTCAACAGGTGGGTATTTCAGTAGCCCGTCTAGGCGATATTTTAAATACGCCGACAGAGTCTGCTAAATCGCGTTTAGCCCTACCACCGATTCAAGGCGATATTCAATTTGAGCATGTAAATTTCAGGTACCGCCTTGATGGCCCGCAGATCATTAAAGATCTGAATATGACTATAAGGGCTGGGGAGGTGGTCGGTATTGTAGGGCGGTCTGGTTCAGGTAAAAGCACGCTGGCTAAGCTAGTGCAGCGACTTTACACCCCAGAAGGAGGGAGGGTTTTGGTTGACGGTAATGACCTGTCCATTGCTGACCCTACATGGCTGCGGCGACAAATCGGAGTGGTGTTACAAGAAAACGTATTGCTCAATACCAGTATTCGCAACAATATTGCTTTAGTTGACCCAGGTTTGCCTATGGATCGTGTGATTGAGGCTGCAAAGCTGTCAGGTGCACATGATTTTATTATGGATTTGCCAGAAGGTTATGACACTGAAGTGGGTGAGCAAGGCTCAAATCTTTCCGGTGGACAGCGTCAACGACTTGCTATCGCTCGAGCACTCATCACTAATCCTCGTATTCTGATTTTTGACGAAGCCACCAGCGCACTTGACTACGAGTCTGAGCGGGCAATTATGCAAAACATGAAGCTCATTTGTCATAACAGAACTGTGCTTATTATTGCACATCGTCTTTCGACAGTACGTCAGGCCGATCGTATTATTGCCATGGATAAGGGCGTTGTCGTTGAGCAAGGTTCACATGAGCAGTTAATCACTAAAGAGAAGGGCTATTACCGTTATCTTTACGAGTTACAACTTAACTAAGGAACGGTTATCCATGTTTGACAATAATATAAAATTATACGCATTCAAAAGCCTTGTATCTCGTTATTGGCTCGTGTTTAAAGGGGCATGGTCAGTTAGAGATAAACTGGACCCGCCGAAGCGTAACTCTGATGAATTGGCTTTCTTGCCTGCTCATTTAGAATTGGTAGAAACACCGGTCTCAGCTGCTCCAAAGTGGACTGCAAGAATCATCATCACGTTTACTGTGCTGGCCCTCGTTTGGTCTATTGTTGGGCAAATTGATGTCGTGGCGACAGGGCAAGGTAAAATTATTCTTAGTGGACACAGTAAGACCATCCAGTCATTGGAAAACGCCGTCGTTAAAAGTCTTTATGTTGCAAACGGTCAGCAGGTTGAACAAGATGAAGTGCTGATTGAGCTTGCTGCTTTAGGCAGTGATACTGATTATGAGCAAGCAAGTCAGGCACTTAAAGCGGCCTATTTAACAAAGTGGCGTAGCACGCAATTAATATCTTCAATTAAAACAAGAGAAGCACCTGTCCATCAAGAAATAACAGACTTATTTAGCAAGGATATCAATGAGGTTGATATTGAGCAGAATTTAACGCTAGCTCTCAATCAGTTTTTTTCTTGGCGAACAAAGGATAATCAGCTGGCTCTATTGGTCGAGCAGAAACAAGCCGAAATTGAAACCCTTAAACTCGAGCTAAGTAAGACAGGCAATCTATTTAGTATAGAAAATAAAAAACTCGATAATCTGTATGATCTTCATAAAAATAGCTATATCAGTGAGCATGCTTATTTAGAGCAGCGAAGCATTGTTATTAATCTAAAAAGTGATAAAGAAACTTATTTATCAAAAATTAATGAAATTAAAAAATCAATATCGCAAACGGAAGAAGAGCGCCAGTTAAATACTCAGAACTTGATAACAGAGAGCCTAGATAATTTACGTCAGGCCAATGAGCAGATCAGTCAATTGGCTTCGGAAACCAGTAAAGCCAAGCAGCGACAGCAATTAATGAAGCTAGTAAGCCCAGTAGATGGAACCGTCCAGCAATTGGATGTACACACCATTGGTGGGGTGGTGACAACAGCTCAACCGTTAATGGTGGTAGTGCCAATGCAAGATAAATTCGAAGTCGAAACAATGATTCAAAACAAAGACATCGGGTTCATAAAGCCTGGGCAAACAGCCGTCATAAAAATAGAGTCTTTTCCTTATACACGGTACGGATATATTACAGGCAAAGTCAGATCAGTAAGCTTTGATGCAATTGAAGACCCTGATCTGGGGTTGATTTTTTCTGCGATCGTTACGCTAGATAAAGACCATTTGGAAATAGAAAATAACACCGTACAGTTAACTGCAGGGATGTCTGTTTCAGTCGAGATCAATACGGATAAGCGCAAAATTATTGATTACTTGCTAAGCCCTTTAAAAACAAAAGTTGATTCAAGTTTTAAGGAGCGGTAAGGTGCGGAAAAAGTCTTATTTTGCGTTAATAATCCTGCTAAATAGTACACACTCGCAGGCCTTTAATCTTGTTACAGCATGGCAGTCAGCTTTAGAAAATGCACCCGAATATGCATCTGCTCAGGCTGTAAAACGCATTGATAGTGAAGCGGAAAATCAAGCTTTAGCAGAGCTGTTACCGTCTATAAATGGTAATAGTCGCTACCAAGAGCAACCACAATCTAATGCGAATGACTCCAGCACTTATGGCTGGAACGTACAGCTGAGCCAAAGTATTTATAATTCCAGTAAGTGGAATCAATATCAGAAAGGAAAGGTCAGAAGTACTATTTCAGATTTGGTATTAGCCAGTAAAAGTGATGAGCTCTTAAAGAAGGTAACGCAATATTATTTTGAACTACTGATTGCCGATGAGCAATTACAGTTAATTATTGCTACAAAACGCTCATTACAGCAGCAGCTCAATCAAGCAGAAGCTATGTACAAAAAAGGTGCAGGTTCAATCATTGATTATTACGATGCACAGTCCGGCTTTGATGAAATCATCACAGAAGAAGTTTCTGCTAGAAATCAATACGTTGTAGCATTTAACAAACTGCAACATCTGACGGGCAGAATGAGTGGTGAGTTAGAAGCGGCTAAAGCGTTTCAACCAATTGATATCCATGATTCTTTGTCTTGGAATGATATGGCTTTAAATAAAAACGCAGGATTGCTAGCTAAAAAAGCAAACATCACAGAAGCTGAGTATGAAGTTAAAAGCATTAAAGGCCAGCATCTACCAACGCTTGATGTTAATGCTGGTTATCAAAATAACATCAACAAGCGAGAGCAAGGCGGCACTGATTTAAGGTACAGAGATAAGGGGCATTACATGACGCTTGGCGTTAATATCCCTATTTTTTCAGGAGGGGGCACCTCCAGTAAAGTGAGAGAGTCCGTTGCGCGTCGAGATCAGCTCGAACAAGAATATTTTTATGCAAAAGACCAAATCTCACTTGAAATAGAGACATTAATATCAGCCTTAAGAACTAATACTCAGCAAGTACAGTCGTTTAGCAAGCTGGTATCTACTAATAAGATGAAATTAGATGCCACCGAAATAGGCTTGAAAGCTGGTGTTCGTACTCAAACCGATTTGATAAAGGCCCAGCAGGACTATCTTGAAGCTCAAAAAAAGCTTGCCGAGGCAAAGCATAGTTACATATCAGGTTATCTAACACTTGTTATAAGCTCTGGCGATACAGAAAATTTAGCACAAAAAGCAATGGCTTTTTTCTAACAGTAAAATCATTATTGATTTACGAATATTTAATTTGTTTTTAATATATCGCTGAAGTGAAAAATCGCCTTATATAGCCTGAAAGGATTTAATTGAAATACTTGTAAAGTTTATTAAATATTTGGAGGGGGAATGGTTTTTTTAAAAAAAGCAAGAAGCCTTATTGAACCAGGAGCAATTGTTGCTTGTGCGGCATTAGGTCTCTCTGTATGGCAGGGAGTGGTGACTGAAAAATATTACAGGTTTTCTTTGCAGCCGCTTTTTACTGTTGTTCCATATTATCAGCCACAGAGTCGAGATAAGGATGGGATAATATTAACGAATGCAGGGCCAGGTGTTGGTAAGTTTAAGGCAATAACGGTCACCGTAAATGGAAAGGATTATCAAGGATTAGGCGAAAATCAATGGCGGACGATTCTAAACGATGCAGGGTATGATGAAAAATGCTATGGCCGTGCAGGCTGGCCTAGAGATGGTGATGTCTTGATGGCTGGGCAGCAGGTCGTATTATTGGCTGAAAATAACTCGTGTCCTGATAAACCTATTTATGTGGAAGAAGAAATTAATGTGAAAATTGAGTACGAATCAATACATGAGGAAAGATTAGTTGTAGATATGCCTGCTACCTTTAAGAATTATATAAAGTAGTTTTAACATGGCTTCTAAGTAATTTATATCGAGAGAGAGTTTTGGCCCAGCTGCTTAGGCTGGGCCACTGGTGAATGTTGGCCAATGAACTTTATCGCTTGTTTCCCTCGCAAAAAACGCTGCTGATTAAGCCTGAACCTTATTGTGGCCTGGTTCAATATCTCATAAAGAGTCGGCGTGCATCCGCACACAAAAGGCTCTCTGTTTATCCATGAGCTGGAATTGACTGTGACAATCTAAGCAAATGATCTCTAAGCTCTTGGTAAAAAAGCGCAGAGATCATTTGCCTGTTGTTGTGCTGGAAAGTAAAAAAGATAGGGCATCGACCAAGATACCCTGATGTGAAATAAGCCTAAAATACGAAGTGGAGTCGAATCACTCGTATTGCTGATTTTCCTTAGGCAAACAGCTTTAGGGTTTGTTAATCACTCGCATATCAGGCACAGACGAACGTGTAACACACGAAGTAATCAACGGGCTGCTACATAGTTGACTGTCACGTAGCCAAACAGGGTTTGAATATTTATTATTAAGGAAATACGCAAGGCTATCAAGTCTTTGAGGTGCGTGGCCGCGAATTGGTTTTCTTACGCGGCTTTGATTCAATATTGATAATGCCTTTGCAGTCAGGGTACTTAGAGCATCCCCAGAAAAAGCCATTGCTACCTTTGCGTTTTCGGGTTGGGCTACTGCATAAG
>Ga0265295_1005305_pt1 | contig 16558 bp, 13 predicted proteins | sample Munlansysbiofilm_FD_192503 | JGI IMG/M metagenome (GOLD analysis project Ga0265295, IMG submission 192503) | Leachate microbial communities from a municipal landfill in Southern Ontario, Canada - Methane capture system biofilm | ecosystem: Engineered > Solid waste > Landfill > Unclassified ... | reverse complement strand
GCTCCGGCAAGTGGTGCGCTCGAGTGGAGAATTTGCAAAACCGCATTACACGCTTGCTGCATCGGCCCATGCGATGATCTGGGAAGGGGTTCATTTGTTGCCGGTGATCGATCATGCACGCCATCTCCTCGGCGTTCTTACGCGTAAAGATGTGTTAAAAGCGATGCAAACCATGCAAAAGCAGCCGCAATTTGCTGACACATTCGATGATCAGATGTTTACGCACCTGATCGAAGATAAGGAGAGTCCACACGCATATATCGGAAAAATTGTTCCGCAAATGTCGAATCGTTACGGTGTCTTATCGGGAGGGGTGTTGGTCAACCTGCTTTTAGAAGCAGGGCGGCTTGCACTTAAAAAAACGCTCAAAGGCGATTATGAAGTCGAAGATATGCATGTATATTTTTTCAAACCGGTACCGATTGACGGCCTTGTACGCTTTGAACCAAGGGTTCTTGCGACAACGCGTAAGAGCGCCCAAAGCGAAGTCGATATGTATGCAGATGGTGAACGCATCGGTAAAGCGCTGTTTCGTGCTGAGATGTGGGAAGGATAAAATGTTTAACATGTTATCCTTCCACATTAAAATGGAGTTCGAGAACCGGTCCGATGATGAGTGTTTGAAGGCGAATGCGTATCTCTTTTCCGTTGATGTTGTAAAGACGGGGATGGTACATTTCAAACAAAACGTTATTCATTTCCACGACGCTTTTTAGATCTTTCCCGATCAAATCGCGTAGATCGTTTAAAATACGCCGTTTCAATTCTTGTTTGATGATCTCACTGCCGTTCATGTCGATGGAGACATGAATGTCCTGAACTGTAAGGCGGCTAAGATTGGGTGCTTTTTTTTCAAGTTCGCTTATTTTTTCCTGGAGATGGACTTCATCGAGACGAAGCTTTGCATTTTCTAATGTAAGCTCGCCCAATGCATCGCCACATTCCAGCATGGTTAAAATCGCACCACTTACTAACCCCAAAAAAAAGATGATGACGCCGACGATAAATTGTTTGGATGCTCGTTCAAGGATCACCATTGGTTGGCACCACTTTTCTTAAACATAGGATCAGGATCTCAGGATGAAAGCGAACGAATCAAGGTGACAATCAGACCACTGGCTGTATTTGCGCCGAAAAAGGCAGCAAAAAAATAAAAGATTTGTCGTAATAAGGAGGAATACTGTCCTCCTAAGAACCCTTCTTCGATGCCTCTTAAAGCTTCAAACGTCCCACCGATGGCTGCAATGATCGCCCAAAATTTGAGATCTTGGGCGACGTCTTTCATCAGTTCAAATGGCGCTTGCCGGGTGAGAAGCGCTGAGAGTCCGGCAAGAAATGTACCACCAAGGGTTATGCCAAAGGCGATGAAATAAATCGTAATCAAGCGTATCATAAAATGGACTCACCCCTTTATTTTCATCGTATGCTGATCGAGGGGTGGTCATGTCCCAACATATGAACATCGAGATCCATTTGATACATATTGCAGGTCTAGAAAGGACGGTAGGTCATGACGGCGTTCATTCATCTGCATGTCCATACCGAATACTCTCTTTTGAATAGTACCGTTCGTCTTCATCGACTGATGGAAACGGCTAAGAAAATGGGGATGTCTGCTGTTACGATGACGGACCGCAACAATCTCTATGGGGCTATTAAATTTTATGATCTCGCCTTATCGTATGGCTTAAAGCCAATCATCGGCTTGGAGCTTGCGCATCAGCCTATGTTTATGCAGATGGGAGATGCACCACCGACACTTATATTACTAGCTGAAAACATGACAGGGTATCGTTCGTTGGTCGCTTTGTCCACTGCTGTCCAACTCGAAGGACCGCTATCATTGGATGATATTTTTAAGCATGGCGATGGGTTGATCGCTTTAAGCGGAGGGATGGAAGGCGAGATCAGCCAACTTTTATTGGAAGGACATTTTGAACGTGCGGTAGAACTTTCAATAAAGCTCTCGACCTTTTTGGGGCAGGAGCGTTTTTATTTAGAAGTGATGGATCACGGACTGTTAGAAGAAAAAAAAGTGAACCAGTTGCTTGTACAAATGGCCAAAAAGCTTCATCTGCCGCTCATTGCTACCAACGATGTGCACTATTTGACTGAAGATGAAGCGCTCGCTCAAGATGTGTTAATGGCCATCCATTCTGGTACAAAGCTGGATGATCCGAATCGCCCACGGCTTCGCGCCACTGGATACCATTTCGCATCGCCTGAGGAGATGGAAGAAAGGATACCTTGGTCGGTGGAAGCGCGTCTTGCGACGGTTAGCGTTGCCGAACGCATTCAGCTTCTACTTCCGGATGCAACGCCTAAGATGCCGCGCTATCCTTTAGATTCGCCGCGTCTTCAGGCGGTCTTCGCTGAGGGGGGATCAATAGCGCAGCCTAAGATCCAGGTCACATCTGGCGTGGATTTAAAAAACACACATGCTGTGCTTGAAATGCTCACGTTTACGTTGGCGCGCAAGCGTTACGGTCCAGATTTATCAGAGACCGTATCGATGCGTTTGAAAGATGAGCTCGCCATTATCGGGAAGATGGGCTTTGCGGATTATTTTCTTGTTGTTTGGGATTTTATTGCAGAAGCCAAATCACGGGGCATACCCGTCGGTCCCGGAAGAGGTTCAAGTGCTGGATCGCTTGTCGCCTATGTCTTAGGCATAACGGATGTCGATCCGCTCAAGCACCAGCTTTTGTTCGAACGTTTTTTAAACCCTGAACGGTTGTCTCTCCCCGATATCGATATCGATTTTGCTGATGATCGGCGTGAAGAAGTGATCCGTTATGTCTTTGAGCGCTACGGAAAAGATCACGTGGCCCATATCGGAACGTTTGGAACGATGGGGGTGCGCGCTTCGATTCGCGACATCGGACGCGTTTTAGCGTATCCATTGAATGAAGTTGACGCGTTGGCCAAGCGAATACCGGCGACACCTGGTATTACGCTCGATGAAGCGCTCGCCGATCACAGTTTAAAGGATATGGTGGAACGTTCTGAAAAGTATCGCACACTGATGCGCTTGGTACGCGCCATCGAAGGGCTGCCGCGGCATACGTCGACCCATGCTGCCGGTGTTGTAGTCAGCGCTGTTCCACTGACGTCGCTGGTGCCTCTGGCCCCGACGAGTGATGGTGTGGGCGTACAGACGCAGTATGATATGGATGATGTCGCGCGCCTTGGTCTCGTGAAAATGGATTTTTTAGGGCTCCGGAATTTGACGCTCATTGATGATGTGCTGCGCATGGTCGAACATGCGCACGGCTTTCGTCCAGTGTTAGAGACGTTACCTGAGGACGATCCAAAGACTTACGCGCTTCTTTCGCGCGGAGATACGGATGGTGTTTTTCAACTTGAGTCCTCGGGGATGAAACGCGTGTTAAGAGAGCTTAAACCGTCACATTTTGAAGACATCGTCGCTGTTTTGGCACTTTATCGTCCGGGTCCGATGGATCATATTCCTTTGTATACATCAGCCAAACATGGTCGCAGAAAAGTGACGTATCCCCATCCTGACCTTGCCCCGATTTTAGAACCGACGTATGGGGTCATTGTCTATCAAGAACAGATCATGCGCATTGCCGCCCGTTTAGCTGGGTACACATTGGCCGAAGCGGATCTTTTAAGACGCGCCATCTCGAAAAAAGATCGCAAGACGCTCATGGAAGAAGAAGATCGCTTTATTCGACGTTCCGTCGATCGGGGGTATGCGCGCGATGTGGCCAAAGCAGTTTATGATTTAATCGTGCGTTTTGCGGATTATGGGTTTAACCGTTCGCATTCCGTCGCTTACGCTAAAATTGCCTATCAGACGGCGTATCTCAAAGCACATTATCCGCTCTTTTTCTGGACCGCGCTTTTAAATAGCGTCATCGGTCAGCAAGAAAAAATCGTTGAGTATGTACAATCGTTAAGGCGTGAGGGGTTTACCCTCCTGCCGCCCGATATTAACCGCTCGGGGTCCCGTTTTACGGTGGAAGGAAAGCATATACGGACTGGGTTTTTAGCCATCAAACAAATCGGGCCTGCGGCTTCTGAAGCTATCGTGGAAGAGCGGAAGAACGGTGCGTATCAGGGGATCTACGATCTTATTGTGCGCCTTCCTGCCCGTCATTTGAGTCGACGTGTCTTAGAAGTGCTCGTTTTAAGTGGTGCTTTTGATGTCTTTCACAGTGATCGTGCGCGGATGCTGGCGGCGCTCGATGACTGGATGAAACGCGCTGAACAACAAAAAAAATCTCGTGAGCAAGGCGAACTGTTTTCAACATCGCAGTCTGATGCTGAGGCGCTCGATCATCTCGCCGTAACGGTTGAGCCACTGACAGAAGAAGAAAAAAGAAGACACGAAGAAGATGTTCTCGGATACAGTTTTGCGCCCCATCCCCTTGCTGCCTATGTCGAACTTTTGGATGATCCAAGTTTTGTAACAATCTCCGATTTTCCAGATATGAGGGTAGGACAAAGATTTCTTCTGGCCGCTGAAGTGCGCCGGATCGTTCCTAAAAAAACGCGTCAAAATCGACCGATGGCCAGCCTTTTACTCGGTGATATGACGGGTGAGGTGTGGGTAACGGTATTTCCCGATGTCTATGAGACAGAGCGTTTTAGGCTGTCGCTCGGTTCTCTTTATGCTTTTTCGGTTGAAAGCGTAGAACGTGACAATCAGCGCCGTATGATCGTTCGTCATGTTTATGATTTGGAAGATCTTTTGAAAAAAACACGCCTTCGTGCGGTCGCAAACATGTCAAAGCGTGACGCTCGCCGCGTGTTTATCCGCCTTAGTGCAGCCGATCGCCTACTCGGCAAAGATCGAAAGCTCAAACATATTTTGCTGGCACATCCCGGTGATCGTCAGGTCATTTTATATGATCCCGATGAAAATAAAACGTTGGCGCTTTCTCCAAAGTACGCAGTCAATCCTTCTTTGTCTTTTTTGAAAGCCGTTCGCCGTCTTTTGGGGGATGATGCTGTTGTGATATGAGACAAGCGTGTTATAACCTTTGCATACCGTTGTCAAGTGATTGGTACATGTTATAATGGAATGAGAGAAAAAGGCACGCCGCACCGGCATATGATGCGGACGTAGGCCGAGAAAGGAGAGCGATGATGCAAGATATGCGCTTAGAAGCACTGCGTCTGCATCGTGAACATGGTGGCAAAATGCGTATTGCCTCCAAAGTCAAACTTGAAAATGCCAGGGACTTGTCTTTAGCATATTCCCCGTGGGTGGCAGAACCGTGTAAGGATATTTACGAAGATCGAAAACGCGTCTATGAGTATACGATCAAGGGCAATCTTGTTGCGGTTGTCTCTGATGGTACGGCGGTGTTGGGACTCGGGAATATCGGGCCAGAAGCAGCGCTGCCGGTCATGGAAGGGAAAGCCCTTTTGTTTAAATCTTTTGCTGATGTCGATGCTTTCCCCATCGTACTTAAAAGTGATTCGCCTGAAGATATTATCGCTACGGTGCAGCGCATCGCGCCGACATTTGGGGGTATTAATTTAGAGGATATTGCTGCACCGAAATGTTTCGAGATTGAAGAACAACTTAAGAAAACATTGGATATCCCCGTTTTTCATGATGATCAGCATGGGACAGCCATTGTAACCTTGGCAGGTATGATAAACGCACTAAAAATCGTTGGTAAGGCGCTCCCTGATATACGTGTCGTTGTGAGCGGCGCGGGTGCTGCAGGCGTAGCGATCGTCAAATTGCTGTTATCGGTCGGTGTGCGTCATATTACGATGGTGGATACTAAAGGGATCATTTACGAAGGACGCACGGAAGGGATGAACCCGATTAAAGAAGAGATCGCCCGGCTTACCAATCGCCGGAGACTGACAGGAACGCTCGTCGATGCGCTGGTCGGTGCGGATGCCTTTATCGGAGTATCGGTTGCTGGTGCACTGACACCGGAGATGATCAGTAGCATGGCCGATGATCCGATCATCTTTGCGATGGCCAATCCGATTCCAGAAATCATGCCAGATGAAGCCAAGGCGGCAGGCGCCCGCGTCATTGGTACGGGACGTTCGGATTTCCCGAATCAGGTGAATAATGTTCTAGCTTTCCCGGGGATCTTTCGCGGAGCGCTTGATACGCGCGCCACGACGATTAATGAAGAGATGAAGCTTGCAGCAGCATATGCCATTGCAGAGCGTATTTCTGAAGAAAAGCTTCACCCTGATTATATTATCCCTTCACCCTTTGATCCTGAAGTTGCGCCACTTGTGGCTAAGGCTGTGGCCAAAGCAGCCATTGAAACGGGTGTGGCCCGCGTAAGGCGTGATCCAGATGAGATTTACGAGATGACCGTAAGACGTCTTAAGGGAAACGCTTTATAAAGGAGGCCAGAGCTTGAACTGGCGAGAATTTTTTACCAAAAGCAAAAAACGTCAATACGCAACGTTGCCTTCCACAACGACATCGTCTGTCCGTAAAGAGACACGATCCGAACACGATGCTGTGCCGGATGGGTTGATGGAAAAATGTAAGTCGTGTGGGGCTATTTTGTATAAAAAAGAGCTGGCGCAAAACCTGTATGTTTGTCCCAAATGCGGGTATCATTTTCCGATGAGCGCCCCAGAACGGTTTCGTTTAACATTGGATGGCGGGGTTTATTTTGAGTACGACATGGACCTTGTGAGTACCGATCCGCTTTCTTTTCCGACATACCGTGAAAAATTGGAACAAACGATGGAAAAAGTGGGGATGACAGAAGCTGTCTTGACCGGCGAAGGAACGATCAAAGGCCATCCGGTCGTTATGGCGGTGATGGACAGCCGCTTTATCATGGGATCGATGGGGTCAGTTGTCGGTGAGAAGATTGCCCGAGCCATTGAAAATGCACGCATCAAACATTATCCCTTGATCATTTTTTCCGCTTCTGGCGGAGCGCGCATGCAGGAAGGCATTTTAAGTCTCATGCAGATGGCCAAAACGTCGGCGGCGCTGGCCCGCTTTGAGGCCGCAGGGGGTCTTTTTATTTCCGTGATGACCCATCCAACAACAGGGGGTGTCTCTGCTTCCTTTGCCATGCTCGGCGACTACCTCTTTGCGGAACCGGGAGCACTGATCGGTTTTGCTGGCAGGCGCATCATCGAACAGACCATTCGGGAAGCACTTCCTGAAGATTTTCAGACCGCAGAGTTCTTACTGCGTCACGGACAGCTCGATCGAGTTGTCGCTCGTAAAGATATGCGCGATGTGCTCGGCCGGGTGATTGCGGTTCATCAGCAAAGGGGGTGGGAGCATGGCGACGGAGCTAAGCTTTGAAAAGCAACTGAAGGCGCTGGAGCGAAAAATTGAGGAACTTAAGGCCTTCATGAAAGAAAGCGGGATTGACTTGACACAAGAGATCACAGCCCTTGAAGAAAAACAAAAGGAACTGCGCACTGCCCTTTATGAAAATTTGTCACCTTGGCAGAAGGTGCAGATCGCCCGTCATATGGAACGTCCGACGACGTTGGAGATCGCGAGTGCGATGTTGAGTGACTTTTTGGAGCTGCATGGTGATCGGGTTTATGGTGATGACCCTGCGATGGTGGGGGGCATCGGTTTTTTAGAAGGCATACCCGTCACGCTGATCGGGCATCAGAAAGGAAGGGACACGAAAGAAAATATTGCTCGTAATTTTGGTATGCCCCACCCTGAAGGCTATCGAAAGGCACTTCGTCTGATGCGCCAAGCCGAAAAGTTCGGAAGACCTGTGATCACGCTTGTTAACACACCGGGTGCTTATCCTGGAAAAGCAGCAGAAGAACGCGGTCAAAGTCTAGCCATCGCTGAAAACTTAAAAGCGATGGCGGCACTGACTGTTCCGGTTATCGTAGTCATTGTAGGGGAAGGGGCGAGCGGCGGAGCGCTCGGGATCGGCGTGGGAAACCGTGTGCTGATGCTCGAACACGCTTGGTATTCGGTGATCTCTCCAGAAGGAGCGGCAGCCCTTCTATGGAAAGATGCGGCCCTTGCAGAAAAAGCAGCGCGCGAGATGCGCATTACCGCTCAAGATCTTCTGGAACTTGGCGTGATTGATGAGGTGATTCCAGAACCGTTGGGCGGTGCTCATCAAGATAAAACAGCCGCCATTAAAGCGATCAAAGAAGCTATTTTAAGACATCTTAAAGCGCTCATGACGCTTTCCCCGGAGGCACTGGTAAACGAGCGATACGAAAAATTTCGGCGTATGGGTGCAGTTTCATCTTTTTTAGACATGGATCAGTAAGAGATTGTTTGAAAGAAGGGATCAGGATGAAACGCCTTGCACTTTTAACGAGCGGCGGGGATGCCCCGGGGATGAACGCGGCCATCCGCGCCGTGGTAAGAAGTGCAATTTTTCACGAAGTCGATGTCTTAGGCATTACGTATGGTTATCAAGGGTTGATGGAAGAACAGTTTCGACCGATGCATCTGCGTTCAGTCGGGGATATTATTCATCGCGGCGGAACCATTCTTCAAACCGCGCGGAGTACGCAGTTTATGACGGAAGAAGGCCAAAAACGAGCAGTCGATATTTTAAAAAAACGTGACGTCGACGGACTGATTGTCATAGGCGGTGATGGCTCCTTGCGGGGGGCAGAGCGTCTACATACTCTTGGGATACCGACGATCGGTATCCCCGCCACCATCGATAACGACATCGCTTATACGGATTTTACGATTGGCTTTGATACTGCGGTCAATACCGTGGTTGATGCCATTGACCGCATTCGAGATACAGCGACCTCTCATGAACGTACGTTTGTGATTGAAGTGATGGGGCGCTCAGCAGGGGATATTGCGCTTTGGGCGGGTCTAGCGGCAGGTGCAGAATGGATCATTATTCCGGAAGTGCCGTATGATCTTGAAAAAATCGCCGCGCATTTGCTCAAGACGAAAAAACGAGGGAAAAAGCACAGCATCATCGTGGTGGCCGAAGGCGCGGCAAGCGGGGTCCAGTTTGCCAATCGCATTCAGGCTTTAACCGGTTTTGAAACGCGTGCTTCGGTGCTCGGACATATTCAACGTGGCGGATCACCGACGATGTTTGACCGGGTTTTAGCATCGCGATTAGGAGCGCAGGCAGTAGAACTGTTGCTCGATGGTGCCAGTGGTCAGATGGTCGGGACTCAAAAAGGCGATCTTGTTGCTGTACCGTTTGCAGAGGCGCTCAACGGTCAACATCATGTCCAACAAGATTTGTCTGACTTGGCTAAAATGCTTTCGATTTAGCAAAAGGTGCGCCTACTGAAGAGCTCGATCAAGCGGAATGTATTGAAAGAATTACACCAAAGGAGGTGAAGAACTGATTCGGCGGTTTAACAACATATGCTGTTGTGCCCTGAATCAGGATGATCATGCGACGGACAAAAATCGTCTGTACCATCGGTCCGGCGAGTGAGTCGTTGGAGATGCTTACATCTCTTATAGAAGCCGGCTGTGATGTTGTGCGGCTTAATTTTTCTCATGGGACGCACGAAGAACATGCGGAGCGTATCCGGCGCATACGCCAAGTAGAAAAAAACATCGGAAAAACGGTTGCCATCATGCTCGATACTAAAGGACCGGAAATACGGACGGGAGATGTCGAAGGTGGAAAGATCGAACTCCTGCAAGATCAAACCATCGTGCTCACCTCAGAACCGATTGTCGGCACCGCTGAACGCATCCATGTGAGTTACAAATATCTGAGTCGCGATGTGAAGCTCGGCCAGAGCATCTTGCTCGATGATGGCCTCATAGCCTTAAAGGTGGAACGGATTCAAGGGGAGGATGTCGTCTGCCGTGTGCAAAACGGCGGTATCCTCAAAAATAAAAAAGGTGTGAATATTCCAGGTGTCGCCTTAGACTTACCAGCAGTCACAGAAAAAGATATTGCGGATATTCATTTTGCAATGGATCACCATCTCGATTGGATTGCCGCTTCATTTGTGAGAAAGGCAGACGATATTTTTGCCATTCGTCGCATTTTGGAAGAACGTGGTCAAGAAATTGGTGTGATCGCTAAAATTGAAAATGCTGAAGGTGTTCAACATGCCGAAGAAATTTTGGCAGTTGCAGATGGTCTGATGGTCGCGCGTGGCGATTTGGGTGTGGAGATTCCAGCCGAAGATGTCCCCCTCATTCAAAAACGGCTGATTCATATGGCCAATTTGGCTGGTAAACCGGTCATTACAGCGACGCAAATGCTTGATTCGATGCAATCGAGACCGCGTCCGACACGGGCTGAAGCGAGCGATGTGGCCAATGCTATTTTTGACGGAACGGATGCCGTGATGTTATCAGGTGAAACGGCCGCTGGACGGTATCCTCTGGAATCCGTGCAAACGATGGCGCGTATTGCTGAACGGACGGAAGAAGCGCTTAAGGACAGTCTTGGCGAACGTCTGCGACATGCCAACGGATCGGTATCTGTCACCGATATGATCAGCCGCTCGGCCTGTACAGCATCTTCAACCTTGGGGGCAACGGCCATCGTGACGCCGACAGAAAGCGGTCATACTGCGCGGATGGTCGCCAAATATCGCCCTTCTGTTCCGATCATCGCTGTCACGCCGCATGATCGCGTCGTACGACGTTTGAAACTCGTGTATGGTGTGATCCCGCTTTTGGGTTCCACCCAATCGGCGACCGATGAGATGCTGGTTGAAGCGATTGATCTTGCGCTTCGGCAAAAACTTGTGCGTCGTGGGGATCTGGTCATCATCACAGCGGGTGTGCCGCTTCGGGAACCCGGGACGACCAATCTGATGAAAGTGCACGTGATTGGCGAAGTGGTGGCTAAAGGTCAAGGGATCGGTGATGCCATTCGAACCGGTCGCGTCTTTGTCTATCGTTCACCGGACGATCGCTTATCCATGCAGGACGGTGATATATTGATTGCGCGCGCGACCGATCGAGATATGGTCGACCTCATCAGTCGCGCAGGTGCTGTCGTTACTGAAGAAGCGGGGCTTACGTCGCACGCGGCAGTGATCGGTATTTCATTAGGCATCCCGGTGATTGTCGGTGTAGAAAGAGCAACGGAAACGTTTCAATCAGGTATGGAAATCACGGTTGACGCCCGGCATGGCCATATTTATATGGGACAAGCACGCGTTTTATAATCGTCGAACACATGGGATCTTCGAAAGTTCAAAGGAGTGAAATCAGTGGCGGTAGGGGAAAATACATTTCATATACCAGGCAATACGACGGTGACTCAGTTCAAGGTGCGCTACAGTGAGACCGATCAAATGGGCGTTGTCTACCATCCACATTATTTGTCCTATTTTGAAATGGGGCGGGCGGCTTGGATTGAAAGGCATTGGCAACCATACCGTGCCTTTGAACAACGCGGCCTTCTGCTTCCACTGACCGATGCGACGGTGCAGTATATCAAAAGCGCGCATTATGATGAAACGTTGGAGATCCAAACAACGTTAACCCGTCTGACGCCCCTCCGTGTTGTCTTTAATTATCACATTGTCCGGTTAGACGACGGGGTTTTATTGGCACGGGGCGAGACGAAGCTTGTCTGGGTGAATGCTTCGTTTCATCCGGTGTCGCTTAAGAAACATTGGTCGGAAGCTTACCGCCATCTGGAACAGATCCCACGCCCTTGATCAATACCCGTCATACTCAGTCAGCATGGTTCTGTTTCAATGGTTATGTTTCATAGGATGAACCACGATTTTAAAATACTTCACAAATCACCCTAAATCGTATATGATAGAGGAGAAGGACGTTACCGTTTTCACACGGTGAGCTCTACTCGGAACGGATGAATAAGAGTTGGACTGAGGCGCTGAAAACGGTAAGGCACTGCCCCAAAAATCATGTCAAAGGGAAAGGGTGGGACGGATGACGACGGTCGCCAAAGGGTTAGAAGGTGTCGTTGCTTCAACGTCAAGCATCAGTTCGATCATCGATGGCGTATTGGCTTATCGGGGTATCCATATTGATGAATTGGCGGAACAATCAAATTTTGAAGAAGTTGTTTATTTACTCTGGCATGGGACATTGCCTAAGGCAAAGGCTCTGGAAGATTTAAAGCGTGCGCTCGGTGCCAATGCATCTGTACATCCAGCTATTTTAGAAATGATGCGCTTGTCGCCTCGAGACGTTCATCCGATGGCACTGCTTCGGACCGCAGTGTCAGCGCTTGCACTTTTTGACACCGAAGCTCAAGATATGTCTGAGGAGGCAAACTTGCGTAAAGCGACACGGCTCGTAGCCAAAATGCCGACGCTTGTAGCGGCGTGGGCGCGGATACGTTCGGGGAAAGAACCGTTAGAGCCACAAGCTGATCAAAGCATCGCTTATAATTTCCTTTATATGTTAAATGGCGTCGAGCCGGATCCGATTGCTGTGATGGCGCTCGATAAAGCGCTTGTGCTTCATGCCGATCATGAGCTCAATGCTTCTACTTTTGCTGCGCGCGTGACGGTTGGGACCCTCTCCGATATGTATTCTGGTGTGACATCGGCGATGGGGGCCCTCAAAGGACCGCTGCACGGAGGCGCCAATGAAGCTGTGATGGCGATGCTGGAAGAGATCGGTGCACCCGATCGAGTGGAAGCTTACATTAAGGACAAGCTTACAAAAAAAGAACGTATCATGGGTTTTGGGCATCGCGTCTACAAAGATGGGGATCCACGCGCCAAACATTTGCGGCTGATGTCCGAGAAGTTGACAAACATCGTGGGTGAAAGCAAATGGTATGAAATGTCTGTTATGATTGAAAAGATCGTGACGGAGACGAAAGGTTTAAAACCCAACGTTGATTTTTATTCGGCGTCGGTCTACCACAGCCTTGGGATTCCACGGGATCTTTTTACACCGATCTTTGCAATGAGCCGGATGGCTGGCTGGACGGCCCATATTTTGGAACAATATGCGGATAATCGTCTTATCCGCCCGCGTGCCGAATACGTCGGACCAGTCGGTGTGCATTATGTGCCGTTGTCCGAACGGGGTTAAACGGTGGTAGGCACCAACGCTGTAGGGAAGGGGATTTATCGTATGTTTAAACATTTAACACCGCCGAGTGAAGGTCAGCCGGTGCGTATGCAAGATGGTAAGCTTTATGTTCCGGATGAGCCGATCATTCCTTTTATTGAAGGGGATGGAACTGGACCCGATATTTGGCGCGCTGCCTCTCGGGTTTTGGATGCAGCAGTCGATAAGGCTTATGGCGGGCAAAGACGTATCGTCTGGTTTGAAGTGTATGCCGGAGAAAAAGCCTATCATACGTTTGGTGAGTGGTTACCGGAAGATACGTTAGAAGCGATTCGTTCGTATATCGTTGCCATCAAAGGACCGCTTACGACACCTGTCGGCGGCGGTATCCGATCGCTCAATGTGGCGCTCCGCCAAGAACTGGATTTATATGCTTGCGTTCGACCAGTCCGTCATTTTCCCGGCGTTCCTTCCCCTGTCAAACATCCTGAGCATGTCGATATGGTCATTTTCCGTGAAAATACGGAAGATATTTATGCCGGTATTGAATGGAAAGCCGGAAGCGAAGAGGTTCGCAAAATCATTCGTTTTTTGCAAGAGGAGATGGGTGTTAAAAAAATTCGTTTCCCGGAAACGAGTGGGATTGGTATTAAACCCGTCTCGGAAGAAGGCACCAAAAGGCTCGTTCGTTCGGCCATCGACTATGCGCTTTTATATGGTCGAAAAAGTGTTACGCTGGTCCACAAGGGAAACATCATGAAATACACCGAAGGTGCGTTTAAGCAGTGGGGTTATGAAGTTGCCCACGAGGCGTATGCGGATCATGTCTTTACATGGGAGCAGTATGATGCCATTAAAGCAGAACATGGTGTTGAAGCGGCCAACGCCGCACAACACGAAGCGCTGGCCTCTGGGAAAATTCTCATTAAAGATACCATCGCCGATATTTTCTTGCAGCAAGTGTTGACACGTCCGGAAGAGTTTGATGTCATTGCTACGATGAATCTAAATGGTGATTATATATCCGATGCTTTGGCTGCACAAGTTGGGGGAATTGGCATTGCACCCGGTGCTAATATCAATTATGTGACGGGGCACGCCGTATTTGAAGCGACGCATGGCACGGCGCCTAAATATGCGGGGCTCGACAAGGTCAATCCGTCTTCAGTTATTTTATCGGGTGAGATGATGTTAAGGTATATGGGGTGGACCGAAGCTGCCGATTTGATTATCAAGGCGATGGAAAAAACGATTGCTGAAAAAACAGTAACCTATGATTTTGCACGTTTAATGGACGGTGCTACAGAAGTGAAAACATCCGAGTTTGGAGACCGTCTGATTGCCAATATGTAACGATCGCTTGCCAACATGTAACGATCGCTTGAGCGATCGCGGATAAAGCCATCTTTTAATAAAAAGGAGGTATTTTTATGACACGTCGAAAAATTGCTGTGATTGGGGCGGGTTTTACCGGTGCCACAACAGCCTTTATGTTGGCTGAACGAGGGCTCGGTGATATCGTTTTAGTCGATATTCCTCAGCAAGAATCGCCGACCAAAGGTAAAGCGCTCGACATGCAAGAAGCGATGCCGGTTCTTGGCCGCGATGTCACCATCACAGGGACGTCTTCGTATGAAGATATCCAAGGCGCAGATCTCGTGATCATCACGGCAGGAATTGCGAGAAAACCAGGTATGAGCCGTGACGATTTGGTCAGCACGAATGCTGGCATCGTCCGCCAAGTATCAGAGCAGATCAAAGTGCATGCCCCACAGGCGCTTGTACTCGTACTCTCCAATCCGGCTGATGTGATGACCTATGTGGCGTATCAAACGACAGGCTTTCCTAAAGAGCGTGTTTTCGGTCAGTCCGGTGTCTTGGACACGGCGCGTTTTCGGACGTTTGTCGCTGAGGCCACAGGCGTATCCGTGCGCGATGTCACCGGTTTTGTTCTGGGTGGCCATGGTGATGATATGGTGCCGCTGATTCGTTACTCCTATGTCGGTGGCATCCCCCTTGAACAATGGCTTGATGCGGAGACGATTGAAAAAATCGTCGAACGCACGCGAAAAGGCGGCGGGGAAATCGTTTCTCTTCTCGGCAGTGGCTCAGCCTATTATGCGCCGGCTGCATCGCTTACAGAAATGGCTGAAGCGGTGCTTCTCGATCAGAAACGGATTTTACCAGCGATCGCTTATCTTGAAGGGCAATACGGGCACCACGACTTGTATGTCGGTGTACCCGTCGTGCTTGGTGCAAGTGGCGTAGAAAAAATCTTATCTTTAGAACTTACAGAGTCCGAACAGGCAGCATTTGATCGTTCTGTTCAATCTGTGCGTAAAGTTATGGCTGCTATTGGTCTTTCCTAAGACCTCATGCATATGCATTTCGTTGAATACCTTAGCCGTACCGATGTGTACGGCTTTTTTTTAATGCCTTCTCATGATATGATAATGAACAGAACCGATCTTCAATATTTTTTAACGGCTAGGAAGGAAGCGCGGATGAAAAGGATTTTAATCGTCGATGATGAGCCTTCGATCGTTACGTTGCTTCAATTTAATCTTGAAAAAGCCGGTTATGAAGTGATGACAAGTGGTGATGGACGGGATGCACTCGTGCGCATCGAAGAAGCTTCTCCCGACCTCATTCTCCTCGACTTGATGCTTCCTGGTATCGATGGTATGGACGTTTTAAAGCGCCTTCGGGCTTTAAACATTAAAACGCCCGTCGTGATGATCACAGCACGTGATGAAGAGCTGGATAAAGTCCTAGGGCTGGAGCTGGGTGCCGATGATTATATTACCAAGCCCTTTCGCATTCGAGAAGTGCTGGCGCGCATTAAAGCGATTTTCAGGCGCATTGAGACAACGACCACTGTCGCCAACGGAGACGGTGTTGAGGAAGACGATAGAGACAAAAACCCGATTCAAATCGGTGAGTTAGAGATCGATCTGCTTCGTTATGAAGTCTTGCGCGGCGGAGAGGCCATCGATCTCACACCTAAAGAATACGATCTGCTTTTTTATATGGCTCGTCATCGCGGCAAAGTCCTCTCTCGCGAACAGCTTTTAAATCATGTCTGGAATTATGACTTCATGGGGGATTCCCGTATCGTTGATGTTCACGTCAGTCATTTAAGAGAAAAGCTCGAACGCGATCCGAAACAGCCAAAATATATCAAAACGGTACGTGGCCTGGGTTACAAACTAGAAGATCGCCCAGAGGGACTAGAATGAATACACTTCGCGTCCGATTGACGTTTGGTGTGCTGGGTGTGATGCTTTTTTCTTTGTTTGCCCTTTTTTTGTTTTATCAGTATTTAAGTGCGCATACATTAGAAAATGAACTTGAAAAAAGGCTTGCGCAAGATGGAGCACTGTTAACTTATGTTTTAAATGAACATCCGCCTGAGACGTTTTACGCACTTGAGCATCGTTTAAAGGAGATGGCTCAGCTCAATGCTGTCCGTCTATGGCTTTATACGGCGAATGGCACATTGCTTTTGGATAGTGCGGAATCTTTCCAGCAAGCGGTGACATCGCAAGAGATGGAAGGCTCACCTTCCATCGAGGCATATGTTATCAGCAAGCAGCCTTGGACATGGAAGGGGGGGCGCTATGAGCTGGT
>Ga0265295_1005303_pt1 | contig 16559 bp, 17 predicted proteins | sample Munlansysbiofilm_FD_192503 | JGI IMG/M metagenome (GOLD analysis project Ga0265295, IMG submission 192503) | Leachate microbial communities from a municipal landfill in Southern Ontario, Canada - Methane capture system biofilm | ecosystem: Engineered > Solid waste > Landfill > Unclassified ... | reverse complement strand
TGTTTTTCTATTTCTGTCATCCCCCCCATAAATGAGTAATCATCTGGATATATGATACAGGTTGGTTTTTCATTTAAATCAAGTAGTTTCCTTGTAGCCAATCCACTTTCTCTAGGTAGATGATAATCTGCCTGTAGAACATATTCAGGTGGAATGTTAATACGTAGTTTTTCACACATGTTTTCAAATGATTTTAATCTATCTTTCGTAACTTGTGTCATCTCTCCGTGTATAAATGCAATCTTTTTGTGGCCCATTTTATAAACATATTCAACTATCTTTCCTAAACCGATATTATTATCTGACATAATTGCAGTTTTATTTGGAAATTCATGATCAATTGTCACTACTTCCATATCTGAACTGATAAGTTGTAGAATTTCAGGATCATTATAATCAGCTGTTGTTATAATGACGCCATCACATCTTCTATATCTTGCATGACTAAGTAATGTGTGTTTGGTTGTACCTACTAAATTTGATATGAATGTGAAATCATAACCTTTTGTTCTTAATGTTTCTTGAATACTACTTAACATGGTAGAAAAGTATTCATGCTTTAAACCGGCTTTTGATTTATCTATGTATACAACGCCTATATTATATGAACGATTTGTTTTTAAACCTCTTGCTTGGGAGTTTGCTATATAACCCATTTCTTTTGCAATCTTACGGATTTTTTTTGTCATTTTTAAACTAATTTCATGACTATTGCTTAATGCTTTACTAACTGTTCCAATACTTACACCAGCAACCTCAGCAATATCTTTTAATTTAACCACATATTGTCTCTCCCTCGTGTTTTTTTACTTAAACGTTTTCGCAACTATATTTTATCATTAAATTTCTAAATTGCAAATAGTATTTTGAACAAATTGTAAGCGTTTGATTTTTGGTTTTTTTATGTTTCGCTTAATTAAGGCATTAACTCAAAAAAAGGAACGTAAACGTTTTCGTATTTTCGTTGTTATCACTTCATCTAATCTTTAATTATTTAACTATTTTTAACGATAAAATCATAATTTTGATATCGATAAGGTATAAAAAATTAACTTATTACTAATTCCGTTCATTACTACTGATTTAAATTGTTTGCTTCAGTATACAAAGGTAAGTCATCTGTGTTGGGACAACCATTTTGATACAATTCGTACCACTGTTTATTTTTTTCGCACCTAATTCATTCTACAAAAATGATATGAAAGCCTATTTTACCAAGGGTTGAACTTAAACTTTGATACATTTTTAATAACATTGCATGACTCGATAAACAAGGATTTAATCAATATAAATTAAGAATTTTAATCTGCAAAAAATCCTTTAATAGTATCTTTATGATTTACTTTTTTAGCTATATTAAGTGTATTATCACTAATCTCTAAATCAGATAATATAACTGCTGTATTATCTAATATATATTCTTCTCTTCTTAATTCTTTTATAATCTTAATCATTTTTTTTACAAAATAATTAGATTCATTTATTAAATCGTCTATATTGCATCCATTATTAATCAATAAATCTTCTAATACATACCGATGACTAGTATCTTCAAAGATCTTCTCTTCATTAGAATCATAAAATGCAATATTCCACTTTTCTTCAGTATCTTCATTTAGTGTTGTATACTGCATCTCTAAATCTAAACTCTCACAATTAATCCATATTACTGATTTATTTATATCTTTCCACTTTTCTAATATCTTAACCATACTCTCTTTAATAATTTTGAATACAGGTACTCTTTTTGGCAGTGAAACATTAACTTTCCGACCATCAACTAATTTGAATCTTATAGGATAAAAAGATTCTACCATTTGATTATCATCTAGATAATATAGAACGTTGTCCAGAACTTTCATATTTGTTATCTCAGTTCTTTCTTCTGAAAAAATAAAACTTTTTGTTGGATGAAAATATTCTATTTGCGTAATATATGTAACCTCATTTTCATATCTAAATATATGCTCTTCAGTGTTATTATAAAAATCACGATATAAGTTGGGTGCAGCAATATATCTAGTTATCCTTTCTTGTTCATCATAAAATGATTTTGAAATGATAGTTATTTTTTTATCTTCACAACTATATTGAATAAATTCAATCGTTCCATCTAAATAAAAATAGAAATTTATATATGATAAGCGACCACTCAAATATTTTTCTGATAATAATATCTTATTATTTTCATCAAAGTAATATTTATACTCAAATCCGTTTTCTGGTTTTTTCACTTCTTTACCAATAGTGCAATTAGTAACTCTCATTTCCCAAACATATGAGGGTTCATATAAACCTGCATCAAATCCAATACCTTTACTAAATTTATTGTTAGTATTAGTTTCTGATATTTTTGTATATATACTGTTTAAATCATAATTTATATATTTTTTGTATAGTTCATATAATTCTTGTTCTATTATTTTCATTTCTAACATCTTTCACCTATAAGTTATAATTATAATACCAAAGTCAACTTTAAAATAAAATATTTATAAAACTTTTTGGTTTTCAAATTTAGTATTTTTTAGGTCTTTGAAGTCCTTTAAGTTAGCATATTTTAGTTTATACATCTAACTATGAAATCATAAAATGATACACTTTTTACAAACTCAAATTTTTTGAACGAACCTTAATTTCTTCATAATTAAATAAAATTCTTTTAGAACACTATTTTTTCCATAAAAAGCAAAAAAAGGCTTGATACGAATTGAACTGGTACGATAAAAGTAGACATGTTAAAAAGATTAACATAGTTTACTTTTTTTGTTATATTGATTTAAAGGAGGATTTTGTATGACAAACAAAAAAATATTTCATCTCTATAGCGATGATGAAAAGTTTCATATTATTCAAGATCACATGAGCAATCGATTATCCATTAGAGCATGTGCTACAAAATATAATGTAGCAGTTACTTCTATTGTCATGTGGTTACGTTCATATCGATTGCATGGTAAGGATGGGTTGAAAAGTCAAATTGGGAAGAAGAAAGGCCATGGAAAGGGGAGACCACTTGGCACTTTTAAAGCAAAGACTACCATCGAAGAATTAGAAAAAGAAAACATTAAGTTACAAATCGAGATTGAAAGATTAAAAAAAGGTTATCTAGTGAAAGGAGTTGGGGCCAAAAAGGTGTTCGTTTCTATAAACAACAAGAATTTCAAATCATTGAACGACTAAGTAAATCTCATTCAATCGCATTACTCTGTCGCTTAATGGATATCAATCGATCTGGTTATTATAAATGGTTGAATAGAAAGGATAATCCTTCTGAAAGAGAGATTCAAAGAGCAAAAGATATAGCTATAATCAAAAAGATTCACAAGAAACATCCATCGCACGGATATAGATGGATACGAACTTACGCAGTCAAACATTACGGCATAAACTGGAGTAATCAGCATGTTCATTTATGTTGTAAGTATGCAGGAATTATGTCTTCAGGAAAGCATTATCGTTATGTTAAACCTGGTGATGAGCGCATTAAGTATAAAAATCTTATCAACGCTTCATGGAGATATTTATCTCGTCCTCTTGAAGTCATCGTATCCGATATGACCGCCTTTTATGTTAAGGGTAAGTATTATGAACTAACTTTATACATTGATGCCTATACAAAAGAAATTTTGAGTTATAAACTCTCTGGTAGACGCGGTGACACTTCTACATACTTTAATGGTTTAAATGATGTATTAAATATTATTAAAAAAGAAGCATTAACTGAACCGATAGTTTTGCACACCGATCAGGGTTCAGTTTACGCTTCAATAAGCTACAACGAGCTCATTAAAAATTATAACATCAAACGCTCTATGAGTCGAGCAGGAACACCAACCGATAATCCAGTTAATGAATCTTTAATTGGGTGGATAAAAGAAGAGTTGTTTATTGATTTTAATCTAGCTGAATCCAGTGATGTTCATAACTCAATAAAAGATTATGTTCATTACTACAATAATGAACGATTTTCATATGCATTAAAATATAAAACCCCAACAGAGTTTAAATCTCAACTGGGGATTAATTAACGTCCGATACATGTCTACTTTTTCTTGACAAGTGCAGATTGTATCAAACCTATTCTATCAACTTGGCTTTGATTACCTATTTTGATACAATTACGCACCCCTAGTAGAAATCACGCACCCCAAGCTTTCTTAAAAAATCAAAAATATTGATTACTTTATTTTTTAATAAGTGACGCTAGTATGTTCTTTTCAATAAATTCTATTCTATCAAATACTAATGGTTTAAAGTACCCTGTTACAGCTATAACCACATTTTCTTTTTTATTAATATAGATAACATTTCCACCATCACCAATAGCTGCTATAACATCAGGTGTTCGATGTGGTAACCACCAAAGATAACCATAGTCTTGATTTCCAAATTTCTCTCCCAAACTCACATATGATTTAGACATCTCCTCTATCCAAGCATTACTAACAATTCTTTGATTATTAAAAACGCCATCATTTAAAACCATCAATCCAAATTGAGCCATTTCATAGGCAGATAATGATAGTCCCCATCCTGCAGTTGGCATCCCTTTTGGATCTAAGAACCATACCTTACCATGATCACCTTTATTCATCAAATAAGCAAATTGATCTTCCTTTGATTCACAATTAGCATTTTTTCTAGGATCAATTCCTAAAGGTTCAAACAAATATGTATTTGCGAAGTCTAAAACATTCTTCTTAGTTGCTTCTCTAATGACTCCAAGTAAAATTTGTACTCCTAAAGTGTGATATCTAAATTCGTTCGTTATTCCACTTTTACCACCTAAAAAATCTAAAGTTGCTAACACCCAGTCTTCACTCGTACATACTTTCGTCCAAGGCTCACTTTTGCCTTTATAAGGAGCGGTCATTGTTAATAAATGTTTTATAGTAACATCATAGATTGTGCTTTCACCCTTTTTAACTTTATAGGTTTCAGGTGAAAAATAATCCATAATTTTATCATTAACACTTCTAATAAAACCTTTATCAATTGCAATACCGACTAATAAGGATGTTATTGATTTTGTAACAGACATGACATTCATGGTATGCTCTTTTGTAAATCCATAACTGTACTCTTCAATTAGAAGTTTTCCATCCATATAAGCAACTATCTGAGTAATATTTACATCATTTTTACTTGTATATTCATATAGTATTTCCATATTATATTTTACCTCTTTTTTATATCAATTGAATCATTCATCTTTAGCAGTCATCTCAACTTCTATTTCTTACTTCTCAAAATATGGGATAAGTAATCTCTTTATCTTCATTGATGGACTAAACTTTCCGCTTTCCCATCTATTTACAGTTCCAAAAGTTACGTTAAAAAGTAGGCAAAATTCTATTTGAGTGAGGCACATTTTAAGTCTTAACAATTTAATTGCTTCAGAATATTTCATAGAGTTGACCTTCATCGTACTATATGATGTTATTATATCACTTTTTTATCATTTTGGCCGTTAAATACGTGCTATATACCTTTTGCTGAATAATTATTTTCGCAAATCGTTAAAAAGTAGGGTAATAGTTAAAAAGTAGGCTGTACTATTGATAGCATTTCATGGAAATTATCTATTTCGTAATTCAAACTTAAACATATTGATTTGCCATTAAGATGTGATTCAATGATATCTCCTTGAGCTTTAACTCCATCAAGGAATTGAAGGAACATTCTGTAATTACGTCCTCTAATCATATTATTAATTCCGCTCTTGGCTAATTCATATCGTTTTTGTTACCTCTTTTCAAAATCGTCATACTTGATTTCAAAATTCTCACTTTTACCAGAGCAAGAATCACATAACTCAATCAACTCGCTAAGATTACAATCAAGCTCTTTACACATTCCTTTTACTAAATTCATGGTTAATTCAGAATCATCATCACTTTTGTGAAGATACTTAGGTTTTTCAACGCTTAAAGTTTCACCTGCATTTTCTAATGATATGCTCTTTCTTATATTTGCAAACTCTAAAAACATTCTTTGACTATCTGCAAATTTAAAATTGATTGGAGCAAGTTTATATCTCCTACATGCAGTTCTAATAAAACCAGCATCATTTGATATAGCGTGTCCTACTATTAACTGATCAGGATATTCGATGAGCTCTTTTATATCGTTATAAAAATAAGGAAATTTATAGCTTCTATAATAGACTGATTCTGGATAGTAAAGATACAAATCCCTTCCATCAGGTCTTCCTGTTAAATCAAATTTGTTTTCTGGATTAATTGTTATATCCTTCTTTTCTAGAATTTTGAAATTCTCATCTGTAATAACATATCCAAATTCGCATATATTTCTTCCATTACAACATTCAATATCAAAAAAATAAATATCGCATAATTATTTCTCATCAATCTTGTTTTTTAAATCTCCAGTAATCATTTCTCTTCCCTCTCAAATTTTATATTGTTTTCTATAAATAACTCTCTCAACTTCTCTTTAGCAATTACTGTTGGTTGATGGTGTCCTTTTTCCCATCTATTAACAGAGGTAAAAGAAACTCCTAAAATAGCAGCTAATTCTGTTTGTGAAATATTCAATTTTGCTCTTAGTTTTCTAATAGCACTCGGATATAGGTTTTCCATATACTAATCTCCACTCCATAGATATATCATCTTATTTCAAATTATAGCACTTTTTATCAAATTTGTCCATGTTTCAGCTATTTATTCTCGAAAATATGCTATTATTTTCTCAAATCGTTAAAAAGTAGCCCAATCGTTAAATAGTAGGGTAATCGTTAAATAGTTGATTAGAAAATCAAAAAGAGACCTATAAAAAGCCATAAATATGACTACTAGAGGTCTCTAGAAAACTGGCGGATAGGAGTTTTTTCCCTTTCTGCCAGCATATAAAAAAGGTCTGATATTGTATCAAACCTATGCATTCAATATGTGTAACACTACTAATTTTGATACAAATTAGCACCCGCCTCTATTTTTTTTAGCACCCTTGTATCAAAATTTTAGCACCCCTCCAAATATTTTTAGCACCCCTGTCGATATTTTTTAGCACCCCTGTCGATATTTTTTAGCACCCCTACCCAGAAAAATTAGCACCCCTATATTACGGCTTATTGGAGCGGTTTTATTTCCACTTTTTCCAGCGCAAATTTTCTTGTGTCAAAATGGGTCATCGACTATCTACTTATTGTTGGGTATCGAACCCTTTTATTCATATTATCTTACTAGAATAAGAAACTCTATTTTTTTTGAATGGCAAAGAACTGATAATCAGATGTAAATAGCAGATTGCCCTTAGATGAATATTGTGACAAGCGGAACCCGTATGCACCCAATGCTAATCCAGTAATTGATTTGAAAAACATACCATCTTCGACGGTGTATTTCCCCATCAAATTATCTATAGTCGCACTTAAAAGAGTAGGAACAAAAGTCATTCCTCTTCCAATAACTCTTGGATGTTCAGACCATTTTCCAATTGCAGTATACAATTCAATAACTGTTTTACCATAATCATCACTACATGGTTGAAAATATATGTTCACTAAATCAATTCCTGTTGAAACCTTTATCTGTGCTTTTGGCTCTAGTTCTTTCCATTGATCGATTTTGCTCTTCTCATCCCAATCTTCTTTACTTTTTTCGTTATACCGCATTTCTAAACTCATAGGATTTGCAATATTATCTACAAAATCAAAATGAATAGTCTTCGCTTTTTTTGTAAAATCAAGTGTAAAGTGAAATGCTTGATTTTGTGAATCAATCTTGATTTTATCAATTTCTATATTTGAAATCGCCGGATTTTGAAGAGTTACATTGTATTTTTCAATATAGGCATTCTCACTCTGTTCAATCAGAAATGAGTCATCTAAAAATACGACTTTAGCATCTTTGTTATCCAATTCTATTTTGCTTTGATCAATTAGTTTTCTTTGATAGATATCCATGATTAATCCTCCCTTATATTTTCTCAATTACTTTTACGATTTGTTCAAGTTCTTGTTTAGTAAGCATTTCTTGTTGTGACGTTGAATGGACAATACTGTTTCTTACCATGCGTAATCTATTGAGTAGTTTTGTGATTTCTTCTTTATTTGCGTCGTTTTGCTTTGATGCATAATAATTATTATCTTCATCGTCCCATAGATTTTCTAGTTTCAAATTATTATGAATATACGAATCAAGCATCACTTTGAATTCACCTTCATATTTATAAATGTATTTAAGTTTTGCTTCAAGTTTAACACATATTTTAATCACTGCTGTTTCTAGTTTGTCATCGTTAATTAATGTATAAAGGTAATTCTCGGTAATTTCTTCGCAGACTTTTTCGTATTCTAATTTGGCCTTTTTTTCACCAGTGATTTTTTCGATTTTCAAATCAATATCAGATACGAAATTATTATAAATCTCTTTTTTGACTTTTGAGCAAGCGATCTTAAAAGTATCAGTTTCACTCATATCAATGTCAGAACAATTGTATTGGTTTTTAAGAAGATCGATATATTTTTCATTCTTTCTATGCGATGGATTTGAACGTAAAAGAATGTTTATTAATTCATCTGTCGGATTGTTAGATCTTCTAATTCTTGATGCATTTAGCGAACTGTTTTTTGTTGCGGAATCTAAATAAAATAATTTTCTTGCGACCTGCATAATTGATTCATGTTTTCTATTTACCAAAGCATCCATCAATTCAGCCAAATCATTATCTACTGAAAACTCAAAAATTCTCTTATAATCTTTTTCCGATATTAAATCTTCAATCATTTCACAGTAATGAATGTATGATTGAGTTATGAAATTTATATATAGGTCTTTCGCCTGAATCAAATTTGCTCTCAATGATTTCACATCATTAGGATCGGTAACAATAGAGCTTAGTAGACCTTTTACATCTAGCAAGGATGATTTAGTAAATTTATAGACTAGAACTTCTTCATCTGCTACATTTGGATTTGCTTTCATTCTTAACATTTCCACTTTCTTTTCATCTAAATAGATTTGTGACTTGGAAAAACACTCTGATATCTTTCTATTATAATCGTTAAATAATTCAATCCATTCTATATCCAAGTTTTCTATTGCCTCATCAAGAGCTTTCTTAATAGGTTCAATAATATGAGTTACATCTTGATCTCGTGTGTTTCCTGTTGAACAATTTCCTAATGAGTAGTACGTTTTTTGATTTCCAAGTTTATGCTTAAATACAGTGCGATTTCGGCCATTGTAATTATCGACAACATTTGGATATATTTCTATAGCATTATCCAAATAGTTTACAAGGTCGCTGTATGCATTTCTAAGCAAATTATCTTTTTTGTAATGATACATTAAATACAGAAGGTAATCATTCAAGAAATAATATGCTTTGGCACGAACACCAGGCTGCTTTTCATAAAAATGCAGTTTTGAGATATAGTCAATAGTTTCATTGGAAACACGGGCATCTTCAAAAAATAATCTCAATATGCTTTCTTGAATAAGATATGTTTGAGTGGGATCTATATGGTAAGTATGTAATGACTGTTGTTTGCTTTTTTCACCAATAGCAAGCCTAACAATACTAATGAACTCCAATCCATCCACACGATTTGTAATGGCGCACATTTTTATGAAATTGTCTAAATCATTGTATACCAGTGCCGCAGCAATTTTAGGACCATTTATCCTATTAAGATATTGACTGTATTTCTTGTTTGAAATAAGGTCATCAAGTAAATATTGAAAAATATTGACAGCCTCTACCTTATAAATTTCTTCTCTAATCTGCTCTTGAAGAGGTGTCAATTTCATATTTTGTTTTAAAAGATTTTCATATGGATTTAAGAGCGGATTGATCATGTTATATTCAAATTTGATAAAATTTTCCAAATCATCTTTTTGAACCAAATATATTGCTCTCTTGGTATTATCCATATCCTCTAGCAAAACAATATTATTTGTCATATTTCCCGTCAACAAATAATCAACTGTTACACCAAATATTTGAGAAATTTTAGGCAATAATCCAATATCAGGATTTCCTTCCCCTAATTCCCATTTACTAACTGCTTTATCTGTAATATTTAACATCTCTGCTAATTGTAATTGTGTAAATCCTTTTTCTTTACGTAACTTTCTAATTCGATTATTAAGTGTTTCTGACATTTAATATTCCCTCCTTAATCTATGCTTCAATTATATATCTAAACAACAAAAAAGACTAACTACTCTTCTTCTAGTTGATTTTTTAAAAGTACATAATTTTGTAAAAAGACTCTACTGTTAGTAGAATTATATCACTTTTTCCCTAAAAATATCAACAGCAAGTACAATTTTCACTATAAAATAAGAAAACTCCCTATTGGGAGTCAACTTGTTTAACGCATTCTTGAAGCCAATCCAAAGCAACAGCAATGTCAATCATTTGAATAAAATCTTTCTCATGAATATCAAAGGTAAGTTTATCTGTTTCTACTTTAACTTTGCCAACTTCTATCCAATAAAAACAAAAGATAAATTCTGATGGTACATTTTGTCTTCTTGATATGTTCATTTGAATATGAATTGGTGATATGCTGTTCCATTCTTCAAATAAATCAGAATCATTGTTTTCTATCAATCTGAAAGAGAAAACTCCGTTTCTAAAGAAATAACCTCTTGGATCCATCTGGTTCTTCTTGAGATAAGAGATCAATTCTGTATCGTTTGTGTTAGTGATAAAATCTCCTTCTTCACGATAAAAGACATCCGTGTACATGCCATTGACCAAATCAATAACATAGGATCCATCTCCATAAGGTTCTGGATGTAAATAAAACTTCTTAATCAAATTTCTTGGTACAATAATTTCAATACTTTTCATAAGTATCTCCTTCTGGCTTAAGCCAAATTATTTACAGGTTTATCCTGCATTACCCTTTGTACCAAGTTATTCAATTTTAATTACTATTATAACCGTATGGAGAGTTGATTGTATGCATTACATATTTCCAATATTGCTCTCTACGGATTACAGATTCCTTATCACTATTATAAGGCATCACTTCAAGAATTGTGTATATAAAGTTATTTTGGATATAAGCCATGCCCTTTTCAGGATCATTAACAATACGTTTTAACTGTTTATTTGGATAATAAATACCCGATTCTTCTTCTGAATCATCATAACCATTATCAAGATAATTTTTCCATCTGCCATAAATCCCTTGTGAACCAGAAGCTGATCCTATATACTTTTTTCCATTTGATGAATCAAATATTAGGTATACACCGTATACATTGGATAAAGAATATTTCCAATCATCATAATCAATGTTTCTTTTTAATGTATTGAAATCAAAGCTTGCATTAGCATATCCTGGAAAAGGTGTAGTCCCATACTCTGCTTGTAATATTTGGATAACTTCACATTTACCTATATATCTGGAGAGGTTAAAAACATATCTCGCAAATGCGTTTCCTTTCTCAACTTCAATAATAACTCTACCCAAATATCCATTATATTCAGGTAATGGTTCATAAGAACAATGATCATTCTCAGGTACAAATGTTATCTTGCTAACAGTGATTAACAAGTATCTATTAGTAAATCCATTTAATCTGGCAAAACCATAAACAATATTTCCTACCTGGAAATTTTTTTGTTTCCCATAGTTTGACCAAAAAGAAAACTTAACATCTCTATTGTCTTTATCGCTTTCTAACCAAGCATCAATACAGGTTTTTTCACCTCTACCAAGAGTCATATTCAATACAATTTTTGAATTTGGAATTATCTCAGGATCTATTTTTAAAATATCTTTTAAGTATAGTTTTGTCTCCATAATAACACTCACTTTCATTAATAAATTTTGATTAATTTTTTCCGTTGTATCCTTTATTTACTAAATCAATACTTTTTATAAGTTTGGTTTCAAGTTGTTTTCGCTCATAGTCTTTAATGTTAGTTTCATAGTAATAGAGAGAAACATCAATACCATTATTTTTGCTGGAGTTAATAATACCGTTAATTTTACAATTTGTCATTTGCCCACCTTCATAGCAATTTCGTGGTGAAATATTTCCATATCCACTATTAATTCTACTATATAGATTAATGCACTCACCTAGATATTTAACTTCATCATTGAAAACAAATATATATATCCCTTTTTTAGTGATTTTTTCATTCATCTTGAACTTGCAAAATAATTGATTCCCATATTTATGCAGAGTATATTTTTTTGCTCTTTCATCTTGATATTGTTTATCCAAATTAAACTCTATAAATTCTAATTCTACTTTTTTGAAATATAACCTATCTATGAAAATACCCCGATCAACGATATTAACTTTCATAACGTATTCCTCATTTCTTGGTATTGAAAATGCATAATTTTATCAACTTTATCCTTTATTATCTCCGGTATTTTCGTTTTAACACCAAAATGTTCTATCATCATCCTGTATGCAAATGCAATCGCATCTATTTCAATCTCTTGTTTTAGATATGCTTCTTCTGGTTTCTCACTTTGTGAAGGCTGGTTATAGTTGCTCATTTCTTGTTCCCATTTTTGTATCGTATTAGAATCAATCTCAGTTTGAATTTCACCATTGATACATTTCCATTGGAATGCGTGTCTCGATTCATGAAAGCATGTGACCTGGACTTCCATCGGATCAGCTTGCTCTAACCATTCTTCATTAAACGCTATGATGTACTCATCTTTTAGAAATACTGAATTTATGCCTCTATCTGAGTAACTTTGATTAGAAAAAAACTGCACATCTGGAGTTTCTATTTCCAATAAATGTGCAGCAAATTGAACACCTTTAATTGCTATTTCATAATTATCCATATAATCATCCTCATATGTGAAATTATAACATATTATCTTAATTATAAAAATACGATATTGGTCATTAAGGCTTTTTTAAATTGTAACCTCTTCACCGTTGTTGAGTTTAAATGTGATGCTTTTGTCTTTGTGAACTATTGCATTTTCAACTAACAGCATCCAAATACGCTCGTTCCATTCATCAAGTTTGTCATCAGATTGGCTTAAGTTGTTGATAAAGGCTTTTATTTTAATTGCTTGATTTTCTTTAAGTGACTTAGCTTTTAACAAGTCTTCTTGTTTCTTTTGAAGCTTGTCATGTTTTTCTGATAGCTCTTGATACTTTTTATTATAGTCATCTAAGTCCATACTGGTTTTTGAGTTTTCTTTAATGAGAATGTTCACGAGTTCATATGTCATTGTAAGCTCATCACTTACCTTTGAAATGTCTTTATCAAGCTTTGAAGTGTCTGTTAGAAGTTTCATGACCTCAAGGGCATCTTCAATCATTCTTGCTTTATCTTCCATCGTTATGTTATAAGCTTCGATAAATTTATGCTTGATTTCCTCTGCTTTAAGGTTTGGAGTATGGCATTTCTCTTTATGCTTGTGGAACTTGTTATTGCATTGATAGATAAATCTTGAATACTTGGAATTGGAATGCCATTTCTTTTTACCGTAGAATCCACCACAGTCCTCACAAATTAGCTTTGATGCAAACTCATCCGATGAAGAATACTGAGTGCCTATTTCACTTCGTCTTGCTAGTTCGATTTGTACTAAGTCCCACATATCTCGTTCGATAATCGCTGGATGGTTATTTTCTACATAATATTGAGGAATTTGTCCATTGTTTTTTACCATCTTATGATCCAGATAGTTTTCGGTATAAGACTTTTGCAGTAAGGCATCACCTTTATACTTTTCATTGGTGAGAATGGATGTGACTGTATTTGTGGTCCAATTGACAGTTTTTCCATTGGGTGTTTTGATACGATTTGATTTTAAGTATTTAGCGATTCCTGAAGCAGTCTTACCTTCAGCCAGATACATTCGGTAGATTAACTGCACAATAACCGCTTGGTCTTCATCAATCATGATTTTGTCATCTTCTTTCTTATATCCCATGAAATTCTTATATGCAAACGATACTTTTCCTTCCTGGAAGCCTACTCTTTTACCCCACGTCACGTTTTGACTAATGGAACGTGATTCTTCTTGGGCGATGGATGCCATGATGGTTAAGATGAGTTCACTCTTTGGATCAAGCGTCCATAGGTTCTCTTTTTCAAAAAACACTTCGATTCCGTTGTCCTTTAGCTTTCTCACATAGGAAATAGTATCTAATGTGTTACGTGCGAATCTGGATATGGATTTGGTAATGATTAATTGTATCTTTCCACCAAGTGCATCTTTTATCATTTCATTGAACCCTACACGCTTTTTCGTACTCGTTCCAGAGATTCCTTCATCTGCGTAGACTTTCGTGTATTCCCAATCAAGCCTATCTTCAATGAACTTTTGATAGTAATTCACTTGAGCTTCGTAACTGGTGTATTGTTCGTCTGAGTTGGTTGAAACCCTAGCATATGCAGCTACTTTCTTGGTTGTTGCCATATTGATTGGCATTTGGGTAATTGGATTAATCGTTGATGGTATAACTGTAACCTTAGCCATGATATACACCTCCTTGATGTTGTTTGAGTGCTCTCTTACGAGCCTGTTCTTTCATTTTAGGAGTCCAGCTTTGACTTCTTGAACGTGGCTCCCATTTATAATCAATAACATTAGAATCATGTAGTTGGAACTCCAAATGGTTATCTGGTTTTACTATGATAAACTTCACTTTCTTTTTGAATAACTCTTCACTAAATTTGTCTTGATTAAGTAATTCATTAAACGCTTCTTTGATTACTCTATCTGGTACTTGTTTAGATGGACATACTGCTATGCCTTGACTGACAGAACGAGTGCACTTCCATATTTCATTATGTGGTGTTGATTTATGTACATAAGCGCCTCCACATATACCACACTTCAACAACCCTTTGAAAATTCGAGGTTTCTTATTTGAATCTGGTTTTATTTTCATTGCACGTTGTTTTCTGATTGTTTGTACTTTCTCAAATAGTGCTTTACTGATAATAGGTTCATGGTTATTCTTTACAGCGTACTGATCGTACTCTCCTGAGTTGATAATTTTTCTCTTGTTTAAGTGATTATCTCTAAACGTCTTTTGAAGTATTAAATCTCCTGTATAGTTATAATTGGATAAGATTTGCATAATTGATGATGCACCCCATTTGGATGCAAATTGTGGTTTTATCCCTTTAGAATCTAATATCTTACCAATTGCACCTGCGCCTTTACCATATATATATAGTTCGTAGATCAACTTGACGATTTCAGCTTCTTTTGGTATCACGATGAACTTCTTATCTTCAAGCTTATATCCCAAACATGATTTACCTCCCCACATAATGCCTTGTTCAAAGTCTTTTTTAATACGCCACTTCATATTCTCTGATGTACTTCTTGATTCCTCTTGAGCAAACGTCGCTAGAAATGTAAGAATCATCTCACCTTCACCGCTATTTGAATGAATGTTTTGTTCCTCGAAGAACACGTCAATGTTTAGCGACTTAAGTTCTCTCACAGTTTCAAGTAGGGTGACGGTGTTTCTAGCAAATCTTGAAATAGACTTTGTGATTATCATATCAACTTGTCCAGATCTACAATGAGTAAGTAATTGTTGAAACTCATCTCTTGAGTCTTTGGTACCTGTAAGTGCTTCATCTGCATAGACGCCTACAAATTCCCATTCATTATTTTCCTGAATCATCTTCTTGTAGTAATTAACTTGAGCTGCTAATGATTGTAGCATCGCATCTTTTCCACTTGAGACTCTTGCATAAGCAGCGACTTTAGTTTTCCTTGTTAACTTGGGTAATACGTCTAACTTGGTTATGGTTTTCTTCATGAATATTTACCTCCTTCTTTGATACACTATCTATCACTCTAGTTCGAGGAATAGTCAAGTGATTTAGGCGATAAAGGCTACCTGTTTTGATACAATATTTATCTGCAACTAATGATTCTGCCTTATCATATTCATCGTTAGCTATTAGTCCTTCATTGTGCATAGCTGTAATACTTTTCATCGATAGATAGTACTTCTCTAAATCCGTTCTATTCATCATGATCAGCTTTCTTTCTTCTATACTCGTTCCACCACTCCCATCTGCATCTATCAGAACAGAACCTTTTCCTTTTCTTACCTTTGATGAACTGCATCTCTTTCCCACAATGTTCACAATATCCAACAGGTCCATCTTCATTTTGTTTATTACACGCATACCTAACAACACTCACTGAAGTATTTAATTCATTGGCTATCTTTTTATAGCCATAACCTAATTCTCGTAATTCGTTTATCTTTTTATTTAGATCATTCATACGAACCACCTCCTAAGTCTTAGTCCGCAGAAATCATAAAAAGTTCGGGTTTTTGATAAAAAAAGTTATGGAATTTAAATTTATGCAAAAAAAAGAACCTCCAGGATGAAATGTCCTAGAGGTTTAGTTTGTTATTTATTCAATTGTTTTTTGATTATCTTTTCTGCTTCTGATAATGTTTCTTTGCCTTGCATAGTCAAGTCCCAATTAGTGTGTAAATTTCCTCGGTAACACTTTAATCAGTTTGTTGTTAAGGCTGCTCACTTTTTCAGTATCACAAACCGTGAGCTTTTATGCCGCGAAAGCCTGGTTGAACAGT
>Ga0265295_1005302_pt1 | contig 16560 bp, 18 predicted proteins | sample Munlansysbiofilm_FD_192503 | JGI IMG/M metagenome (GOLD analysis project Ga0265295, IMG submission 192503) | Leachate microbial communities from a municipal landfill in Southern Ontario, Canada - Methane capture system biofilm | ecosystem: Engineered > Solid waste > Landfill > Unclassified ... | reverse complement strand
AAAAAATATGTGGGCAGCCCCCACGTAGGCTATGGTTACGCATATAATGAGCCGGCAAAATATTCTCACGCCCACGAAAGAGCCGCAGCCTATTACCATGCCATGCGGGAACTGCCCCCCCGGCTTGAAGCACTCGGTTGCCCCAAGAACGATATAGAGCAGTTTGTTTTTGCGCTTGTGCAGCAATTGTGCGTCAGTGTCGGACATATGAGTCTGTCGGCTGTTCAAAATGATGGAATGTTTATTGCAGACAAAACCATAGAAACATTTCTGAGCACAATTGACTCCCGAATCCTTATAAAAGTCCTGCTGCTGGGCAACAGCCTTAATGCGCAAAAAGTGCTTGATACAAGGGCCGTCATTTTGAGAACAGCAGGAGCCGGAAAAAAACTGTTCGCCGTTTGAACGAAGGGCCTATGCATCCGGGCTGAGACAGGAGATGGCATTTTCATGCGTAGAGAAGACCCGCGAGAATTCATTGAGCAGCTGACCCGCAGAACTGTACGGAAACATATATCCGCGCGGGACAAAATTCTTGTGGAAACTGTTTTTTCAGTCGCTCCAACTCAAGCTCAGCTTGATCGCTGCCTTGACATTTGTGACATTGAAGTAATGGGCGGCTACAAATCCCTTATGCTCTCCTACCTGATGAAGGAGCGCCCAGAGCTTGCTTTTTCCGATTACAACAGGCCCAGGCTTGAGGGATTGATCAGGTACTACCGGTTTGCCAACGCCAGGGTCTTGAGCCATTTTTCCAAAATAGGCAAAGTCCTGAACCGTGAAGGCATCCCCATACTTCTGCTCAAAGGCGTCGTGCTAAAAGCCTTGCGCCCCGAACTGGCCCGGCCCATGGGAGACGCTGATTTCTTGGTGCCAAAGGAACGCCTGTGTGACGCTGTGCGCGTTTGTGAAAGCCTGGGCTATCACAACGCGGACACGGGTGCGCTAATGGCTGTGGATATACATACTAAAGATGGTCAGTCAGCAGTGGACATCCATGCAAGCATCCCTAGCTGCGGACATGTTTCTGAAATTTTTCAAAAAAATGTCATCGGCCGTGCGCGCGTCATCCAGGCCTTCGGCGTCGAAGCCCTTTGCCCTGCGCCAGAAGATCTGGTTTTTATTATTTTTGCCAATGTGATAAAGAACATGCGTCTTGCTACAACCCCATCCAGCCTATATTATTCCCTGCTGGACTGCCGCTGGCTTTTGCAGACGGCAAATGCGTTTGACTGGGACATCGTGCGGCGCAATGCAATTGATACCGGCTCTGAAATTTTCATCAGTCTGGCCGTGGAACTGCTGAACCAGATCGTTCCAGGCGTGGTGCCCGCCAGCGAAATTCCCGTGCCATCACACGGCTACGGCTACTGCAAAAAAATTCTTGCCGATGAGGACTATTTTCATCAGCGCGCCAAAGCCCAGCATTGGGCGCGCCAAGTGCACATCGCCTGACAGGCGGAACGGAGCCAACGATGTTCATCAGGGACTTCTCTCAAGAAAAAATAGCCTCAATTCTGGTTCAGCTGGATCGTCGCGCGTCTAATCATGACGATGTGTTCATTAAATATCTGGACTTTGGAACGCTGATCGTGCGGTTGATATGCCGTTCGCCGCAGGCTGCGTCCAGTATTGAAAAGCAGCTCGCCTATGTGCTGTGTGACGACGCCCCCCGGCATGATTTCACCCTTGTGGTCTGGCAGGAAAACAGCATTGCCGCTCTTGCGCCAGAGCTGGGTCTGGCTTCCTCCAATCCTTTGCTGGAGCGTGTACGGCGTCTTGCAAAAAACACGGATTATCTTGTTTATGACAACTCCCAATCCCGCTTGCAGCCCGTTCTTGGCCTGAACCTCAGCAGTCGTTCGGCCAGTGCCTATGACCATCGCACCAGCACCTATTATTTCGCCGCTGAAGATTATTCCCCGGAAGAGTTTATCAAACAGGGGCATGCCTTTGTCCGCCTCTTCAACCGCATTCTCAAAGGACCGCAATGCGCCCTGGTGCACGGTGCTGCCGTAGCGCTGGAAGGCGAAGGAATTTTGTTCTGCGCCAGAGGTCAAAGGGGCAAATCCACCCTGGCGGTGCGCGCTATGCTTGACGGATTCGACTATGTGGCTGACGACTACCTGACACTTGAGCGAGACGGCACAGGACTGTATGCCTGGCCCATTTATTCTATTATCACGCTTGGTTCCATAATGTACGGCGATCTATACGATACATTGCAGGCGAAATTTGTCTCCAACAACGCGCGCAAAGACAAATATGTCTTCAATATTTCCGCCTATCACGACAGATTTGTCCGCCGGTGCCCCATTCATTTGTGTATGTTTCCGCAAATTGTTCAGGATGAGGAGCCAAGCATCGTGCTCTGCAACCAAAGGGGAAAGGGGCGGGCTATCGTACAGCTTGTGCACTCCACCATCTCCCAAATGGGCGATAAGCACGATATTTCCACGGTAAAAAAGCTGGTCAATTTTCTTCGTAATTTACCATTTTATCAGATAAACCTGTGCCGCGACGGCGAAAAAAACATTCACTGTCTTCGGGAATTTTTACTGTCCGGCCACTGTGCACAGCAGGAATCATTGCCAGGCATGCTGCGATCCAGCGCCGTTCAGCCAACCGTCTTCGTGTAACGCCTTTGGTAGCCGTTGGCGTTGGTAGCCGTTAGCCGGTGCGTCAGGCGAAATTATTTAAAGTTAAAGGAGTACAGATGAGCAGTTATACCCTGAATGAAGAAACGATGTTCTGCGACATCGCCGATGGCGTAGCCATTGTCATCAATTCCGAAACGGGCATCTATTACGGCATGAATGAATTCGGCACCAGCGCTTTGGAGAACATCCTTAATGGCGTGGCAGTGGAAAAAGTACTGGCGGCGATGCAAAGCATTCCGGGGGCGCCAGCGGACATGCCCCAACGTCTTAAAGAATTTGTCGCTATTCTTGTGTCGAAAAAAATTGTGCTCCCGCACGAAGGCATCGATGCTCAGGCATCCCTTGACGCCAAGGCGGCTCAGGAAAACGCTTTTGCCCTTGAGGTAAAGGAATATGACGACGCGCAGGAACTTCTTTTGGCTGACCCCATCCACGAAGTGAAGGAAGCCGAAGGATGGCAGCCGACCAAGGATGCTCTGGCTACAGATATGGAAACCGTGGTGCAAAAAGAAAACAAGATGGAATAATCCATCCCGGACGCAGCATGGTCAAGCCCCCCCATATTTCCGTTATCATTCCAGTGTACAACGCCGAGGCTCACCTGGCGCGCTGCCTGGATTCCGTCTGTGGGCAAACCCTGCAGGAGATAGAAATTATCTGTATTGACGACGCTTCAACAGATGCGTCGCTTTCTATCCTGCGGGAATACGCCGCGGAGGATGCCCGTGTGCAGATTGTCAGCCTTGCTGAAAACTGCGGCCCCGGGGGAGCTCGTAATGTGGGCATAACCCGGGCCCAGGGCGAATATTTAGGATTTGTGGACAGCGACGACGACGTCAGCGATGATTTTTACGAAAACCTCTACACAAAAGCACTTTCCAGCGGAGCTGATATAGTGAAGGGAAGTTTTTATGAAATAAACGGCACTGAAGCAAAGCCATACTTTGTTGCAAAAGAAAGAACCGCCTTGAATAAAATTCTTATCTTTTCGTTGTTCTCCTCCGCCTATTCGGCCATATACAGACGCACAAAAATCATTTCATCCAATGCCTTTTTTTTGCATAATGTTAGACTTGGAGAAGACACGGCTTTTGAATTGCAAGCCATTGCACATGCAAATACAATAGCTCTTTCAAATAACGGAAGGTATAATTACCATCGCAGAAGTAACTCTCTCCATTCGCCTGAATTAAATATGGAACAGGCCAGTTGGGTTCAGACAACGGCATGTTTTATGCTTAATTACATAAACACTGCCCCTTTGACATATGATGAGTACAAAATGGTCTTCTACAAGGCCGTTTCCATTTTGTGCCGCCTGCCTTCACGTGTTTCTCTCAAAGAACAAACTGCGGTAAGTCATCGTGTATCTTCAGCGCTGCTTCATCTTTTTACACAAGGAACCGATAAGGCTGTAGACCTTCTGCATGAGCATGCCATATACAAATACCTTGAGGCAAAAGATGCTGACAGCCTTGCAGAGTATCTCAAAAAAATCCCTGCATCCGGCTTCAGGATCGATAATCTAAGAGCGCGGGTAAAGTGGCAACAGCGGCACCAAAGTGAGGAGCGCTTGTGACGCCCGCCAGCGCTCTCCATAACAAAGGCACACCCGGTGTGACGCCTAAAATTTCTGTTATTATTCCGGTATATAACACAAGTGTATACCTGCGGCGCTGCCTGAACTCCGTTTGCGGCCAAACACTGCGCGAAATAGAAATCATCTGTATTGATGACGCCTCTACGGACAATTCTCACGCGATCTTACAGGAATATGCGGGCAAGGATTCGCGCCTGCGAATTTCGCATTTACAAAAAAATGAAGGGGCCGGAAACGCCCGCAACAAGGGAATGGCCCTAGCCACAGGCGACTACATAGCCTTTGTGGATAGTGACGACGATATCCAGTTAGATTTTTATGAAAAACTTTTTGCAAAAGCCTCTGCCGAGAAAGCGGATATCGTTAAAGGCTCACTTTGTGAGGACTCCGGCGCCAAGCATACCCTGTGGAAAGTCAATTCTCCCTGTGCGGGGGCAAACAGGTTTCGCTTCCTGTTCCAGTTTACCACCGCAATTTTCAGGAGCCAACTGCTACGCGACAATAACGTCCGCTTTCTTCCCGACACAAGCTATAACGAAGATCTTGCCTTTGCCCTCCAGGCCGTCACCGCAGCCAAAACAATAGCCATTATTGACGACGCGCTCTATTATTACAGACGCCGCGAGGGTTCCATCAATGCGAAAAGCCTCAGCTTGCGCAAAATTATTGGTGGAATCAAAACGGCCCGCCTCATGGCGGACTACTTGAACGCAGCTCTGCTTGAGCGCGAAGAGTACCGCCTTGCTTTTGACTGCTACGTCACGTTGCGCCTCTGCCTGCTGCCAGCCCGGGTTGCACCGGAAAACAGGACTGCGGCCTGCGGCCTGGTGGCTGCCTGCCTGCTGGAACTGTTCACGGAGTGCCACGACACCGCCGTTTTTTTGCACCGTGGAAAAACCATCTACGACCTTTTGGCTGCCAATGACGTTGCAGGCATTGCTGACCACCTGCTTCGTCAGGCGCCTGAAAAAACGATCCTGGCCGGGCTTCGAGGCCGCCATATAGCTGAAGCAACCACAACAAGGCAGAGATAGAAAATGTATCTGCCTGCCTCGCCTCTTGTATCCGTCATCGTCCCTGTCTGGAACGCTGAGCCTTATTTGCAGCGCTGTCTGAGCAGTATTCTCAAGCAAACCCTGCGCGATATCGAAATCATCTGCGTCAACGACGCATCAACGGATGGCAGCCTCAAAATACTTGAGGCGGCCGCCGCCTCCGACACTCGCGTTCAGATCATAAACCTGCGCGAAAATTCTGGCGAATCGGCTGCCCGCAATGCGGCGCTTGCTCGCGCCAGGGGCAGTTTTATTGGCTCTGTCGACAATGACGATGACGTTGATTTAAATTTTTTTGAAGAGCTGTACACGCTGGCACAAAAAACAGGCGCTGATATCGCAAAAGGTACAAGACTACAATATGAGCCTGGAAGACAACCGAAAATACAAGATATCAATTCATATGTAAGCAAAAGCAAAGCATATTTTACTTCTCAGTGGTGGACGGCCATTTACAGCAGGAAACTTATTGAGAATAACAGCATTGATTTTCCTGTAGGATTCCCCCTTAACGGAGACAGCCTGTTTTTAACAAAAGCTGTTGTTTGCGCCAATGGCGTTGCCGTTACTGATGCCGTCCGCTACCATTACCACCGCCGTCTGAACAGCGGCAACTCCATGATCCTTTCCGAGACCAAGGTAACTTCATTCATTGAAACAAGCTCGATGCTGCTTGACTATCTGAACCGAAATTGCGGTCGCCTTTCAGATGAAGAGTTTGATTACATGTATTGCTACAACATGATACGGTTACTAAGTGTTGTCCTCCGTGAAGTCGCCTGGGCTGGTCAGAAAGCAGCAACAATACACATGGCGGCGGAAGCAGCGATCCGCGGTTTTGGCGCGTGCGGACGAAAGGAAGCATTGTCGTACAGGCTTTCACTGACCCTGCCTGCAGTTTGCGCCGCTCTGGCAAATGCCAACCGCACCTTGCTGGAAAGCCAACTGGCGGGTTACGGCGGCATGCGCGCCTTCACAGCAGAAATTTTGCGGAACCGCCTGCACTGGCCGGCATCCATGAAGCAAAACTGGAAGCTTTTGCCATGAACAGGATCCAACACACTCCTTCTCCACACAAAGTCGCGGTCATTCTGGGTAACGGCCCCTCTTTGCGGGGGTTTAACTTCGCTGACGAACTCAACGGGTTTGACACCTTTGGCATGAATGCCGCGTATCGCCATTGGGATGCCATAGGCTGGTACCCCACCTACTATTCCTGTCTGGATTTTGCTGTGGGCTATTCACACAAGGATAAAATTGCCAGACTTGTGCAGCAAAAAGACAGCAATGGCATAAAAGCCTTCATGCTGCGCATGAACGTAGCCAAAGGACTGGCTCCTCAAAGCAGAGAAGCCGTTGTTAACTATGATTTCTGGCTTGTAAGAAACAGATATCATCTGTTCATGGCGTCAAACTATCTGACCACCGGCGCCCTGACAACGCTTTGGGCAGCCACGCTGGGTTACAGACATATTATTCTTCTGGGAATGGACGCCAATTTCGCTATTCCCCGACATGAAGAGGCAAAATTTGTATGCCCTGACAATGCTGCCGGCGAACTGGCGGAACTGCGCGACAAATACGCATATGGGAAGGTGCAGATCCTGACGGAAACGCCTGCAAGTAACGCCAATTATTTTTTTGACGGCTATCAGCAGAAAGGGGATTACTACTTTATCACGGACCAACAAAAAACAACGGAAAACGAAAGCCACATCAAATCCTGGGAATTTTTACCTGATTTGTTGAAAAAATTTGATGCCGCCGTGCTTAATGCCAATATGAGCTCCCGGATCACGGTTTTTCGAAAAGCCCCCTGGGAGGAAGTCAAGGCTGCCCTTCTGGAGTCAGACAACCCGAATAAATTCAGGGATTTTTCAGGCTGAACTGTTCAGCGAGCACAGTAAAAATGCAAACGCACGGATTGAATCGCAAAAGGCGCTGGCTCAAAAGAATTTTTTCCAAAGCGTTGCATCTTCAGTTGTACATCATACCAGTCAGATCATTTGGATGGGACCGCGTGGCTGCTTGCCGCCAAGGCAGCCTCTCACCAAAGAAAGTAAGGAAGTTGCAATGGGACAGAATATAACCATACGAGATGAATCTTTTTTCAAGATTCTACGGCGCAGGCACAAGCAGCAAACCAACGCTGGCGACACAAAAGAATACACTTTTTATGGTCAGTATTTTCCGCAACTGGATGAATTTCTTTTCAAGCGCTACTTTCCGGATGTGAATATCCCCGGAGTATTTGTGGAGTGCGGCGCCAACAATGGACTGGCTGCCTCAAACTGCAAGTTTTTTGAAGAAACTTTGCACTGGAACGGTTTCAATCTGGAACCCACGCCAGAGACCTTCGCCATGCTAGAAAAAAATCGCCCATCCAGCTGCAATCTTCAGGTGGCCTTGTCCGATTTTTGCGGAAATATTGAATTCGGCATAACAGAATGTGCCTCGCCAAATCCCCATTACCTGGGGGCCGTGAACAGAGTTTTAGGAGAAACGACAAACCCTGACGTTGAAAAACAGTATCCTGTCAAAAAAATAACTTCCGTACCGTGCATTACGTGGACGCAGTTTGTTCAGGACAATAACATAGCATTTGTCGATCTGTTTATTCTGGATGTGGAAGGGCACGAACCACAGGTAATCCGCGGCATGAAAGATTGCCCGGTACTGCCCGCAGTCATGTGCGTAGAAAACGGCTGGCGCGACAGTATCAGGCTGGAACTCGATCGCCTGGGCTATGCTTTCGATATCGCCCATTTCGGGAATCACTGTTATGTCCGTAAGGATCTGCTGCCCCTGTTCATATTTCGCGGGCTGCATAAGAACTGCTGAGATAAAACTGGGACGGAAAATCGAATGAGCAGCGTTTCCATATCAAGGGCAGTATCGCGGGGCTACAGCGACATATTCATTACCTACCCCGCTCTTGGAGATCAGGTACTGCTGCTCTATGCCGCGCAGATCAGGCACCAGGCCACTGGACAAAAAACCCTTGTTGGCACCACTGCGCCCGAACTTTTTGATCAGGCCTCATCCTTCTGCGATGTGCTGGAAGGGGTTTCTGCCCTGACCATCGGAACGGCCTTCACGAAAATTGCGTCCGCAGGGTTGCGGGTTTTTCCCCTTACCTACTACGTCACCGGCAAAACAGCGGAAGGCAAACTTCAGGCGGGCTTTCCACAAGAGCATCTTCTGACCCGGATGTGCGGCGGCATGGGCATAAACGGGCGCATATCCATTGATCCGGATTTTCCGCTGACCGATGAAGAAAAACAGTTCGGCCGTTTCTTTATTGACAGCCAGATAGCCGTCATGAGCGAAGGCAAGGAACAGCGAAAAACCTGGGGCGTCGAAAACATGCAGGCCGTGATTGATGCCCTCAGGCACCGGTATAATTTTGTTCAGATCGGCGCGCCCAGTGATGCGCCCCTTCGTGGAGCTCTGGACAAACGGGGGGCGTTTCCTCTCCGCAGTGCGGCGGCTACACTGTATAACTCCGACTTGTTTATCGGGGGTATCGGCGCATTGATGCATATGGCGCGTGGAGTGGGCTGCCCTGCGGTAATTACCTACTCTCTATCAGAGCCTCTGGTAGCCGATTCCTACCCGTGTAACGCCAATATTCTTGCGAAAAGCGGATGCTCACGCTGTCAAACTGACCTTATCAGTCCGGCGAGGGAAGCGCTGGATTGTGCTGATAACTTCAGTTGTATCAGAGCTATCAGTGTTGACGACGTAGTTGCAGCAGTGGAGGACACCCTGACAAGGACAAGCGGCATTAATGCTACGACAATGACTGCCAATATCGTTGCACGCGCGGCAACCCCTCTGACTCCCGTGACAGCCAGAGTGTATTGCCTGGCCCAGAAACAGGGAATTACAAAAAAAGCATAGACCCTGGTCAGCCGGGCGGGCATGCCCCGTTAACGAAAACGGCAGTTACGAAGCAGGCGAAATATGAAGAAACAATATCCGGCAAGTGCGGCCATGCAGGCAAACTACTTTGTCAAAAACGCTTTTGAAAAATTTATCGAGCATGTCCAAAGGTTCATGCTGTGGCGCGAAGGGCCATTTTTGCCGCCTCACAAAAAAAACAAATATGTTGAGCAGTTCATTGAACAGGAATTGACCAGATACTATGAAGAGGGAATTTTCGAACTGCCTTCTGTGCAGTTTGGCATAACCACCCGCTGCACATTGCGTTGTCGTGATTGCAGTGTTATGATTTCACGTTTTGGGGAAAATGGCGTCCCACACTATGAAATGAGTTTTGCCCAGTTCCGGCATAACTTCGACGTACTAGCGGAAGCCGTAGATGGCATAGGCACCGTCTTGCTGCTCGGTGGCGAACCCCTGCTCAATAAATATCTGCCGGACATGGTGGAGTATGCGGCAAGCAGCGACAAGGTGCGCATGGTGAATATTGTAACCAACTGCACTCTGCCGCCTTCATCACGTCTGCTTGATGTGGCGGCTGCCGCCAAGCACAAGGTTTTCTTCGGACTTTCCAACTATGCTGGCAATCCCGTGCTTGCGCCAGTGCTCAAGCGCGCGGAAATCATTGAGATGCTCTCAGGCCGAGACATCAAACATACTCTGGATACTGGCGATACCTCCTGGTTCATTTATGAATTGCGCCAGTGCGAATATTCTCCCGCCCAAATGAAAGAAGTTTTTTCTTCCTGTCCCTGGCACCATTGCTTTTATGTTTTGGATTCGTCCCTAACCCTTTGCGCACGCTGCCTGATAGGAGAAAAATTGGGGGCTTTTTCCCTCGCGCCTGAAGACAAGATCGACCTGAGCTCCACGACAGGGCAAGCCCTGCGCAAGCATTTACTGGATTTTTTTGAAAAAGACGTATTTTCTCCGTGCCAGTTTTGCCTGCGGCATAAGGAAATGGCCCGTCCGGCGGAACAGTTGTCCACGGATCGATATAAAGCGAGAAGCAGCGATGCCGCTGCAGAGGAATGCAATGGAACAAAACACTATTAAAGTATTGTGGTTTGGCACCGGAGAAATGTCCGTCAGCGTGCTCCCTGCCGTGAACCCGGACAAGATATCTATTGTTGCTTTTGTTGACGACAGACCAGAAATGGCAGGCAAGCGCTTTTGCGGAAAAAACGTGATCACCTCCGAACAGATTCACGAAGTTGAATTTGACGCTGTTGTCGTTTGTGCGAGACCGGTACAATATATCCGCGACAAACTTATTGCCGCTGAAGTCGCTTCAGAAAAGATTTTTTCCTGTGATTTTGAAACAACGGTGCTCAACGCTGTAAACAATTATACTTTTGCAGACTACCTGCAAGCAGAGCTTAACGTAGCGCCGGAATTTCTGCAGGGCGCGTTTTTTCCAGAAGTTCTTTTGGCTTCTCCCTGGCTCAAATCTGTCGCAGCAAGGCTGCCCATATTGAAGGCCGGGTGCGTGACAGAAGGCGGAAGAACTGGTGCGCTGGGCTCAGATATGCCCATTGAGTTTTCGCAAAGCGAAGCTCGTCTTCTCAGCAGTCTCATGAAATTTGTGGGAAATCCAAAATTCGGCATCAGTTTTGACAAGAGTGATTCCAAGCTGCTTACAATGGTTCCCAAGCAAGGAATTTTTCAATCCCTGCTGGCAGTGAAGCATGTAATCGAGAGTGGCATTGAAGGCGCAATTGTGGAGTGCGGCGTCTGGCGGGGCGGCATGTCCATCCTTATGGCTGGAATGATCAAGGTGCTTGGCGCCCAGAGAAAACTCTATTGTTATGACACATTTGCCGGGATGACCAAGCCGGGAATCGAAGACGGTTTTGTCGGCGATGGCGAGGACATTCAGGCTGTGGTCAAAAGCGCCTCTTCGCTTGCTGAAGTAAAAAATAACTTTGAGCGTGCTGGTTTTCTGGATGATAATGTGGTGTTTGTTGAGGGGGATGTTCTGCAAACCCTGAATGATGCCAGCAATCTGCCTGAAAAAATAGCTGTTTTGCGGCTGGATACAGACATGTACGCCTCCACCCGAAAACAGTTGGAAGTGCTTTACCCTCGCCTCAGTAGCGGCGGCGTGCTCATTATGGACGATTACGGCGCATGGGTGGGCTGTAAGACTGCAACGGACGAATATTTCAAACGTATTGGCAAACGTCCGTATTTCAACTATGTGGATGCAAACGCCCGCGTAGGTGTGAAGCCTTAGCGCAACGCAAAGGGCATGTTTTCGGCATACGTTATCCAACGAAGCAGCAGCCGAAATTTTCTGGAGTCAATCATGCATGCTTCCGAGCCAAAGCCTGAAGCCCGGTGCTCCGTGCTTACCCTCACCTACAATCATGCGCCCTTCATTGCGCAAACGATTGAAAGCGTGTTGGCGCAAAAAACCGATACTCCAGTCCGGCACATCATAGTAGACGACGGTTCATCCGATGGCACACGCGATATCGTCATGCAATACGCGGCCAAGCATTCAAGTATTGTCCCCCTGTTTCGTCCTGCGCGCGATAAGCTCTGGCCCTGTGGTCCCTACGGCAACGTGCGCACGCTGTTTGAAAGCGCGCGTACGGAATACGTGGCCCTGTGCGATGGGGACGACTACTTTACCGCTCCCCAAAAGCTGCAAAGGCAGATGGATTTTCTGGACGAGCATAAAGACTGTGCCCTGTGTTTCCATGTGGTGCGGGTAACGTATGCCGATGATCCGGGCAAGGTTCGCTTTTACCCGCCGGTTCAAGAATTGCCGCGTGGCGTTCGGCCATTTTATTACTTAAGCGACCTGATCAAGGGCAACCTTATTCAGACGAACTCCGTCATGTACCGCTGGCGCTTCCGGGATGGCCTCCCTGACTGGTTCAGGGTGGATCTGACGCCCGGAGACTGGTACTGGCACCTGCTTCATGCGGAACAGGGGAAATTGGGCTTTATCAATGAAGAAATGAGTGTGTACCGCCGACACAAGGGTGGCATCTATCATCTCTCAGAAACCGACCGGATTAAGCATCGAGCTACAACGGGCCTTGCTGAACTGGAAGTATACAGTGTCGTCAACAAGCATTTTAAACGCCGCTTCGAGCCTTTTTTGCTGAATCTGGCCTGCGGTGTTTTTGCCGATTGTCTCATGTATGACGCCGAAAGGGCCGAAAACGAAGGCGCTGAGCCCGTGCTGCCCAAAATGTGCGATACCTACCCGGAATTTGCGCGGTATTTTCTGGCCGCAGTCAAAGCTACCTCAGCAAGAAAAACAAACTGACAAACCCGGGCAGGGGAACTCCCTCGGAGCAGCCGGAAGTGTTGTTTTTGACGGTGCAGTCGCCATGACCTTACCCCACTGCGGAAAACCTTTGGGTACATTCAGCGGACTAAATTCGGCGTCGGATTCGAAATTCTCTGCAAACGGTTTAACCACTCATCACCAGCCGTGACCATGCGATATCTCGGCATTGAGGATGCCGAAGTGCTCGAAATCCTCACGCACGAAATCTAATCGGGATATACAAAATGTATATGAATGTATTCAAACGGATAGGGCGTATATTTTTAATGACCTGATGGTCTTGGCTGGCTTGGTTTAGGGATTCCGGCCCTTTTATGGCATTCAAGAGGCCGTCAGTTCAATTCTGTCCAGCTCCACCAGATAGGTAATTAAACCCCCGATCATCAAAAGATGGTCGGGGGTTTTTGCGTTTGGGGGGCTTTTGAAGAGGCACCGTATATGGTAGATGAGTGTCATTGATTGCTTGTGGGATGCCATTTCATATTGGTGCCAATGGAGATCATATGCGCAACTCTTTTTGTGACGGATTCTTCAAGGGATGTGGAATTGCGACCGGCCTTGCTGTCGCTTGTGGCATCATTTGGGTCGGCTATAATTATCTTTGTAAAGACCTCTTAGACAGTAGCCTAGCCTATTTTGCAACTAAAGTTATGACAGTTCCGAACAGCAATCCAACTCTTGATGACGCGACACTCTATCAGGTAACTCTCGGATATTACAACCAAGTTGTCAGTATTTTAATTTTCATTGTAGGCATTTCTGGAGTTATTGCTTTTGCACACATAGGAATTATTTCGAGAGATAAAGCAGAAGAAATTGCAAGAAAATCGGCAGAAAATGGTGTCCGCACGCACATAGATTCAAAAGTGTTTCACGATTTGATTATTAATAAAATTGACATGGTTATAAATGACGGCGAATTCTCAAAAAGTGGGGAGCTGCTTGAAAACATGAATATACGGCTTTCTAAAGTTGAAAGTAAATACGATAGATTAGATGATAAATTGCAAATACAATACGAAAACCAGCTTGTTGAAGATCAAAAGGCATCAAGAGAAAGCACGGGCTAGAGGGTAAAGTTATGGCTGTTATACGAAGATCACAGAATATAATTTCTACCCCCCCAGCAACAAAGTCTGCGGCGGCTGTATTCACTGAGGCCCAAGAATTGAGCCTCGAGCTGCTACCCTTTGACATTGAAGGGCTACTGCGTCATTATAAAATATCTATTATATATGAAGATATGGAAGACCTTTCTGGCTATGTTGAAAAACGCGGTGAAGGCTGGTGCATTGGTGTAAACATATACCAAAGCAAAAGAAGACAGAGATTTACAATGGCTCATGAACTTGGCCATATTTGTTTACATGCTTCCAGTCTCACAGCTAGGCATTCCGAAAAGATTTTTTTTAGGTCGCAACTAACGTCTCCGCAGGAAAAAGAGGCAAATGAATTTGCAAGTGATTTGCTTATTCCTAAAGAACTACTTTTGGCTCAAATAGCAGAAGGACGGAAGAGGCTTTCCGAGTTGGCAGATATTTTTGAAGTTTCCCTCGACGCAATGCGTTACAAGGCATTTAAGTTGAAGCTAATACCGGAGTATTAAAATGCTATTTAAATATATGCCCGTGTTGAGGACGAGAGCTGCAGAGATTATCGCATATGACCATCTGGAAGACACTCACAAAAATCAGATCCTACCAATTTTTGAATTAACACGCTCTCGGCGTACCAGATCTGACGGGCAAGGTGAAATTATAAAAAATATAAGCAAAATACAGAAAATGGTTGGCGATAGATTGTACGGCCTGGATTTGACTGGAGCTGATGAGCTACAGAATGCTAGCATTGTTAGCATGCTAGGCGATGGTGCAAATTCATTTGATTTATGGGTTAACTTTGTCAGTTCTCTTGATTGTAATAATATTATACCCGCCATACATTATGATGATTCATATGCGCACCTCATTAAAAATCAAATTGAGCGGCTTAGGAAAACTTCAAAGTTCTTGTTATTCCGTTTGCCAGTTGATGAATTTTGCAGAGAAACTTTAAGAAATTTTTGTTCAAAAGTCGAAAATGCTAGGGATGTTATATTATTATTAGATGGTAGGTATATTGACGCCAGGAATAAAGAAAAAAGAAAAAATGACAAAGAGCTGTTTAAAGAAGTATGTGCGACGTATCCAAAAGTTTTTCATTCAATTTCTTATTCATCATCATCATTCCCTAGGTCGGTTGTAGCGCCTGGGTATGGTGGAGATACAGAAGGCTTCTTCGAATTGCCTGAGACTTGTTTTTATGATGAATTAGTTGACTGCAAAGGCAGTGTTGCGAGTTGCTATTCCGATTATGCGACGGTTCACCCCGTATCATACCCCGGAGGCGCTGGTGGCTGGGTCCCGCGTGTGGATTACCCTAGAGGAAAAGACCTGTTTTATTGTAGATATCGAAGAGATGATGGAGGGTATGTGCGTGCGGCAAGCAAAGTTAAATCTAACAGCATGTATATTAATCATGGAGACTGGGGTTGTGGAGAGATAGAGTCAGCGGCTGCAGGCGTACCGAATGGACGCAGTCCAGCACATTGGATTTCTGTGCGGATGTCTTTACATATGGCGCGCCAAGTCGAGAGATTGCAATCTATAAATAGTGGTCTTGAATTGTCAGTACATCAACGTCTTGGATAAATGTAACTGCTCCACGAGCCTTCAAAAAAGAATCAAATCGTTGGCGATACCGATTTGTTAGAGCCTTAATTGTCATCCTAAACAGATCCTTCGTTGGAATTTCGTTAACAGCTCTCTGCTTTAACTCACTAACTCCCACGCGGTCTTTCAACGCAGTGTATGGCAGATCAGACTTCCACAAAAAGTTAACCATCTTGTTTTTAGATGGAAATTTTCTATGGAATGCCTTTTTTTTGACACGAAGGCTATCATTATTCGCAATAATTATTCCAACGCCATTACGAATCAATCGGTTCTTCTTGTAAAAATTTTCTCCGCATACAAGATATAACTGATTGAAGGCTCCATAATAGTTGTCAATTTGCCTTTCAAGCCTTATATTTGTATCAAAATCACTTTTAATTTCGAACCCAATAAGGGTATCATTTCCAATGAAAAGTATATCAATGATACTTTGCTTGCTTTCAACAGGAACTTCCGTTGCGATTATACCTTTTTCATAGTTATTAAGTATAAAATCGATAAGTTGTGCTTTTATATGTTGCGCATTTTTGGGGTGTTTATTTTCCATAATTATTTATTTTAAAGCTGTGCTGGCTATGCAACGTTAAACTTTCGGTCACAATTCCACATCCCTTGAAGAATCCGTCACAAAAAGAGTTGCGCATATGATCTCCATTGGCACCAATATGAAATGGCATCCCACAAGCAATCAGTGACGCTCATCTACCATATACGGTGCCTCTTCAAAAGCCCCCCAAACGCAAAAACCCCCGACCAGCTAGATGATGATCGGGGGTTTTTAAGAAATCTGGTGGAGCTGGACAGAATTGAACTGACGGCCTCTTGAATGCCATTCAAGCGCTCTCCCAACTGAGCTACAGCCCCATGAAGAATTTAGCGGTATATTTTTTCGCTGTGGGACGCAAGTAGTTATGCCATCTAGTCAAAAGAAAATGCCGAAAGCGGTGCGCCCATGGCCCTGCCGTGCCACGCGAGCCTGCCCTGGGCGGCACCGGCGGCACCGGCAATCACCATCAGCGGGATAAGATGCTCCTCGCGCGGGTGAGCAAACCGGGCCACAGGGGCTTTTTCCCATTTCGCGAGCGCCGCGGTGCGCACGGCGGCATTTGGGCTACACACGGCATCCGCAAGCCACTCGTCAAAAACCTCCGCCCCTTCTATGGGCGTATTATCCCCGTAGCGGAAGGCCCGCATGTTGTGAAAGCTCATGCCGCTGCCCACCAGCAGCACGCCTTCGTCCCGCAGTGGGGCCAGCGCACGCCCCAGCGCCAGATGTTCC
>Ga0265295_1005300_pt1 | contig 16561 bp, 14 predicted proteins | sample Munlansysbiofilm_FD_192503 | JGI IMG/M metagenome (GOLD analysis project Ga0265295, IMG submission 192503) | Leachate microbial communities from a municipal landfill in Southern Ontario, Canada - Methane capture system biofilm | ecosystem: Engineered > Solid waste > Landfill > Unclassified ... | reverse complement strand
AAACTTTGTTTTTTAAAAGAAATGAGATATAATACCGACTTTTAAGTGCGCCCGTAGCTCAGCTGGATAGAGCACAGGTTTGCGGTACCTGCGGTCATGAGTTCGAATCTCTTCGGGCGTGCCACTTATTTGCCTACTAAATTCATAATCCATTACTTGCTTAGATAGTATAGTTTTTTCTTCCCCTAGTGCTCATATGTTTAAAACAATTTAGTATTAATCTCCTCACAACTTCACTGCTGTTATAATCAAAATATTTAAAACAATAAAGGAAATAAATGAACTATTTTGAACTTACATGCACGGCATATATCAAAAAAGAGTTGAGTTTTGAGAGCAGTTTCGAGAAGATCTCAAAGTATGTTAGCTTCTGCCTAAATAGCTCTGGATATGAGGAGCTTCATAGCAAGAGTGGCTTCAAACACTATGTGATTAGTGGTTTTTATAGCAAGGAAAAATTGCTTGATGGCGTATATAAAGCTGGAGCAACTTTGCAATTAAGTATAAGATCACTAGATGAAAAGATGATAGATTCATTAGCCATTTCGCTTAGGGAAAATATAAATAATCCAGACTTTTTGATCATAAGTGCTACCAAACGAAACATCAAGCAGTTTTTTGTAACAGAGCTATATAGTGCGACTCCTGTTGTGATTAGTAAAGATAGTAGATTTTGGACGATGCAAGAAAATGGCGATCTGATGCAGCTAAAAAAGCAACTTCAAGACAATCTAGAGAAAAAATATAGAGATTTTTATGGGGAGCAACTAGAAAATAGTGGTGATTTCGTGCAGCTTATAGAGATCAAAAATAGAGTTCCACAAAATATAAAGATATACAAAAACGGCAAAAAAATCACATTTTTTGGCAATAAGTTTAGAATTGTGCCAAATGAAGATGAGATCAGCCAAAAGCTTGCCTTTATAGCCTTGTCTTGCGGACTAGGTGAGAAAAATAGCTTTTGCGGTGGCTTTTGTTTGGCAAGGGGGATGAGATGATTTATGATATCTTGGAAATTTTTAGCAAAGAGTATGAGAAATATGGCGATAGGTTGATACTTGGTAATTATCACTTAAAAGATGGACTGTATTTTTTGATTGATGATAAAAACAATGAAGTCAAAAAATTTATAAAATCAAGTAAAAAACAAGAGCATTTTTTTAATGATGAAGATGGCAATAGTGCAATGATGGATAGTTATGAATGGTTTAAGGAGAGAGATTATTATAGTAATGTAATAAATACAGGTAAAGCATTAGATGCTCCAAAGAAGAGTATTCATAACAATAACTATCTTACACTTTTTATGAAAATAGAGGAGTTTATGCAGGTTGATTTTGATCACATTGAGAGTAAATTGTTTAGAAAAGTTTTATCATTTAAAGATTTTAAAACAAAAGAAGAGAAAAGGATACTGGAAGATTTTTGTGGTTATATAAGTAGGTATAGTAGAAAAAAAGATATTGTACAAAAACTAAGATATTTGGAGAGTAAGTTTTTATCAATAAGAGATCAGATAGGAGAGCATAATCCAAAAGAGTATATTAGACTATTTTTTAACTCCGATATTGATCGCTATAAACAAGAGAGCGAGATATATCTAGCTCTAAAAATTTATAATAAAAATGAGTATTCTATTGAAGCAGATGGAAATATCCTAGGATTATCAAATGACAATATGGGACTAAATAGTAAAAAGCCATTTTTAGAACATAAAACACAAAAGCTTTCAAGCCCATTTATGATTACAAAAGAGAAAGCTTTTGAGAGTAAGTTGTTTTTTGATTGGCTAGTTTTGCAACCTTATAAAACAGATCTAATGAGCCAACTTTTTATAAATAAATACTCCAATAATGGAGTGGCGATAATAGCTGATTTTGATTTTATTCCTCTTAAAAAATATAAACTAAAAGAAAATATTTACATAAAGAACCATTTAGCTTTCAAATATAGAGGTGCTTTGCTAGAAGACTATTTGATTGATGAGTTGTGGAAGTTAGAAGATGCAGTAGATGATAAGCTTTATAATAAGCAGCTAAAGAGTAATTACTTTAGAGACGATTTAAAAGTTTCAAATTATGTAACTAAAGCCTTACAGAGTCTGATCTTTGAGACTAAATATGCAATGATCAACTTTTTTAAAAAGTTTGATGATAGAGAGTTTTACTATATGATCAAAAGATATGTAAATGATTTTATAGTTGAGCATATGAGAAATGATAGACATATAAAAGCCATAGAGGCTATGAATCTAAAACTATCACTAAAACAACACAAAGGAGAAAAGATAATGGATATAAAAAAGATGCAGGTAAAGATGCTTGCAAAGATAGAGAGTTCTGACTATGGGGCTTTACGAAGCGATGAGTTTTTCTACATTAGCGGACAAGTGGTGAAGTATCTGTTAAATCAAAGTAAAAGTGGTAAAAAAGATGCAGATATGCTTGAGCCATTTCTAAGAGCAAAAAATGTAAAAAAATTAAAAGATGAGATTAAGTTTACATTTTTTAAATATAAGCATGAGATAGGATTAAATCATATTAGATTTAATAATGCTATGAGCTTGATTACCGCTTATGATGGTGATGAAGTAGTTAATAATGACGCTCTTTTAATAGGGCTGTTGTCACAAAATATTTTCTATACTAAAAAAGGAGAGAGTGAAAATGAATAGAGTTTACGGAGTAATTGGTATAAGAGCAAAGATGGCTAACTGGAACGCAGATTTTACAGGCAGACCAAAGTCTATAAGTAGTGGTGATATTTTTGGTAGTGATAAAGCATTGAAGTATCCTATGAAAAAGATGTGGGAAAATGAGGGTAAAAAGGTACTTTATACCAAAAAGCTTATTGAAAAAAACAGTAGCAAAATGGTGCCTATGACTTTAGCAGAAAAATACAATTTTTTGACATCTAAAGAGGCTAAAGATGAAAAAACTTCTGTAGTCATCAATGAGTTATTTAATTTTATTGATGTAAAAAATTTTGGTGCCACTTTTGCTGAAGAGGGGCAAAATATCTCTATAACTGGTGCGGTACAGTTTGGACAGGGTTTCAATAGGTTTGATGATACAAACATAGAGATTCAAGATATACTTTCTCCTTTTAGAAATCCAAAAGACAAAACAGGAAAAGAGTATTTATCTGAAAATAAAGAAGGTAAAGAAAGAAACCAATCAACACTAGGTACAAAAATTACAGTTGATGAGGCTCACTATTTTTATGGTTTTAGTATCAATCCACAAAACTATAATGAGTACAAAGAGATTGTAGGAAATGGTTTTGATGGCTATACAAAAGCAGACTATGAGGAGTTTAAAAAGGTAGCAAAACATAGTGCAACAGCATATAGTACTAATAGTAAATTTGGTTGTGAAAATGAGTTTGCTATTTTCATAGAGTGCAAAGATAGTGAATGCTACTTACCAGACTTGAGCGATTATGTAGAGTTTGATTCACAAAAAAGAGTCATAGATTTGGCAAAACTAGAGACTCTTATAGATGGCAGGACTCAAAAAGTAGAGGTTTTTTACAACCCTTTTGTGCTAAAGGTTGAGACCTTTTTGCCAAAATATAATATTTTTACAGATGAGCCTATTAGTGATGAGAGCAATTAGCTTTAGACTTGGTGGAAAAACCGCTTGTTTTAGGAAACCAGATGTCAATGAGCATGCCTATTTTACATATAACAATATCCACAAGCCAGCACTTTTAGGGCTGCTTGGGGCGATTGTTGGGTATGGTGGTTACACGAAACTGTATGACTCAAATAGAGGACTTAAAAAAGGTACACTAGAATATAACGATGGGTATATGGAGTACTATGAGAGGCTAAAAAACCTTAAAATATCCATCATTCCGCTTGCAAAACATGGATACTTTTCAAAAAAAATTCAAACATTCAACAACTCCGTTGGATATGCAAATGGGATGGTTGGAGGAGTATCAGAAAAAGCCCTGCAAGAGCGAAAAAAATTTTCGAATTTAGTAGTTCGTGAGCAGTGGCTAGAAAATCCACTCTGGCAAATAATGATACTAGATGATGAAAGTGAGGAGTTTGCCAAAATAGAGGAGTACCTACTAGGTAAAAAGTCTGTTTTTGTGCCGTATTTGGGCAAAAATGATCACCATGCAACAATAAGTGAAGTCTCCAAAATAGAGATGAGCGATCCAGATGGTAGTTTTGTGGATTCACTTTTTATCAAAAATTTTGACTCTCTAGAGGATTCGTATCAAAAAGAGGGGGAGCTTGCATATCTGTTTATGGAGATGAGCCCTTATAGCTTGCAAGAAGAGTATCATTTTTATGAATATAAGCAGATGATTTTTACCAACTATGAGCTTGAAGCTCTACCAAGGGATACATATGGCTATGATGGGAAAAACTACTCTTTTATCTGATCTAGGAGTAGATGAGCACTATCTAGCTCACACTCCAGATGAGACACTTATAGAGCACTCAAATTTGACATATAAATATCTACAAAAGATAGTGGGCAGTAAAAATCTAACCGAGATTATAGATAAACTATTAGCATCTATTGATGAGCAGAACTTTGATCTGCTAAAAGAGATGTTTGTAGATGCTATATATCTACACGATATAGGCAAAACAAATCCACATTTTCAAGCTAAAAAGATGAAAAATGACCGCTTTAAAGAGTTTTTTGATAGTTCTGGAAGTAGCGATCACTCCTATCTCTCATCTGAGATTTATATAAACTACTATCTTGTAAAGATTGAAACACTTCCCGCTAGAGCAACAAGAGAGAGGTTCAAGTTTATACTCTACGCTTTTGCATATCATCAAGCTAAACACCATGGAAGATTATCAGTTTTCAAAGAGTATAGAAACGATGAGATAAATCCTCAAAACTATTGGCAACATCTAAACAAGTTCAAAATTCTAGAATTTGAATTTTTTATACTAAATAGAGTGCTTTTTTCACTCCTGATATCTAGTGATTATTATGCAACGACAGAGTATATGGCAAAGATAAAGGTTGATGATTTTGGAGTACTGAAAAGTAAGCAAAAAGAGCTGATCAGTATAAAATTTGATCAGTTTATATCTAACTTTGGTAGTGATAGTGGGATAAATAGATTAAGAAGTGAGATGTTTAAAGAGGCAGAGAGAAATTTGTTGTCTAATTTGGATAAAAATATATTTTATCTAGAAGCACCTACTGGAAGTGGTAAGACGATTAGCTCTATAAATCTTGGATTAAAATTACTGAATTCAGATGAAAAATTAGACAAGCTTTTTTATATATTTCCCTTTAATACTTTGGTAGAACAGACAAAAGGAGTGTTTGATCGCATCTTTGAAGATTGCTTGCAAAATGAGATCATAAACTCCATCACGCCTATCACCATAAAAGAAGCTGATCAAGAAAACGAAGAGACAAAATATGAAAAATCATATATAAATAGACTCTTCTTTCACTCTCCTGCGATCCTTACAACACATATCGCATTTTTCAATATACTTTTTGGTACATCGAAAGAGGATTGCTTTGCTTTGTGGCAGCTTGTAAATAGCGTAGTGATATTAGATGAGATACAGAGCTACAATAACCATCTATGGTGGTATATGGTTGAGTTTTTTGATAAGTACGCAAGAATTTTGAATATCAAGATAATCATAATGTCGGCAACATTGCCAAAAATAGATTATTTTCTAAAAGAAAATAACAATTTTGTTTCGCTTATAGATGATGAAAAAAGGGACTATTTTTTTAAAAATCCACTTTTTGCAAATAGGGTAAAGGCAGATTTTTCACTACTTAATCAAGACAGTATGAGTCTAGATAAACTATATGATTTTTTAAAAAATATTCCAAAAGATAAAAAAATACTTTTTGAATTTATTAAAAAACAGAGTGCTAGAGAGTTTTATGAACTAATTAGAGATGAGTTTGACAATGTTTATGAGCTAAGTGGAGATGACAATAAAGCCTATCGTCAATATGTGATCAATAAGAGTAAAGAGGAAAACCTGATCATAGTAGCCACTCAAGTGATAGAGGCTGGAGTGGATATAGATATGGATATTGGATTTAAAGATATTTCTACTCTTGATAGCGAAGAGCAGTTTATAGGAAGAGTAAATAGAAGTTGCCTTAGAGAGGGAGTTGTTTATTTTTTTAATCTTGATGATGCGAGTCGTATATATAGAGGTGATCATAGGCTAGGCTTTGATCTTAAAAATCAAAAATATAGAGATATTTTACAAAATAAAGATTTTGGTTTTTATTATGAAGATGTATTAAAAAGTATCAAAAAACAAGGCGATCGGTTTGAAAATGGATTACTAACCAATTATGATAACTTTGCAAACTTGGTAAAAGAGCTAGATTATCAAGGTGTAGCAAATACTATGACGCTGATCAGTTCTCAAAATTTCACTCTATATTTCCCATTTTTTATAGATATAGAGAAGTTTAAAAATGTAAAAGAGTTTGAAGATAGAGAGTTTTTGCAAAACTTTTTAAGTGATGGAAAGCTTGATGGACAAAAGGTGTGGAATGCATTTTTGGAACTAAATCAGATAGATGGATATGCTAAAAGAGAATTTCAAAGATCAAAAATCAACTCACTTATGCAGTTTTTTACATTTAACATATACAAATACTATAAAGAGCATAGACCACATATAGGAAAAGAGGTACATGGATACTACTTTATAGATAATTTGGAGTTTATAACAGATGAAGGTAAGTTTGATAGAAAGAGGTTTAATGATAGTAAAAACAGCATCTTTTTATAGAGGATAATATGCAAATAAATGGCACACTAATCAACTACTTTTTTCATTGTAAAACCCAGCTTTGGCTCCATGCAAATCGCTTAAACTTAGAGGACAATAGCGAAGATGTAAGGATAGGTAAGGTGCTTCATGAGATCAAAGAGGAGCGAAGCAAAAATAGTGAGATAAGCATAGATAATATCAAGATAGATAAACTAAGCGACGAATATCTAGTAGAGTATAAAAAGAGTGATTCTGATCCCAAAGCTGTTAAATGGCAGGTGCTTTTTTATCTCTACAAATTGAAGCAAAAAGGGATCATCAAAAAGGGTAGAGTAGAGTATTTTGAGAAGAAAAATAGCACTAAATCGGAAGTTTTGGAGTTAGATGAGAGTAATGAACAGGAGCTCTTGAAGGTCTTAGAAGAAATGGAAAAAATTATAGATCTACCAAAAGCACCAGAGCCGATATTTGAGAACAAATGTAAAAAATGTGCTTATTTTGAATACTGTTTTATATGAGGATTAGATGGCAAAAAATCACACAAGATATATATTTAGCATGGGTGAGCTTAGCAGAAAAGATAACTCCATAGCATTTAGAAATGAAAAAGGCAATTTTTATATACCCATAGAGGAGACGAGGGAGCTTTACTGCCTAAATGAGGTGAGCTTTAACACGAAGTTTTTGGATTTTGTCTCAAAAGCTGGGATTGTGATTCATCTTTTTAACTATCATGGCAATTATAGTGGATCGTTTTATCCAAAAGAGCAGCTGATCAGCGGCGATCTCACTATCAAACAATCGTATGCTTTTATGAATGAAAGGTTAGCAATCGCAAAAAGCATAGTGCAAGCAATAGCTAAAAATATATATGAAACTCTTTATCACTATTATAGACACGGTAAAAAGGAGCTAAAGGAGTATCTGGATTGGATCAGGGACGATGTGCCGAGATTTTTACAAAAAGAGCTGAGAATTGAGCAGGTTTTGTTTATAGAGGGGCAGATTTGGAGTAGGTTTTATGACAGTTTCAAGCACTTTTTGCCAGAGGATTTTGTGCTAAACAAAAGAGTCAAAAGACCGCCAGACAATCCTATAAATGCCCTGATCAGCTTTGGCAACACTCTGCTTTATACCAAAACCATTAGTGCCATTTATCACACGCACTTAAACCAATCTATAAGTTTTTTGCATAGCCCTAGAGAGGGTAGGTTTAGTTTGAGTCTTGATCTGAGTGAAGCGTTTAAGCCCGTAGTGGTTTACAAAACGATATTTGATCTTGTAAATAAAAAACAGCTTCAAGTGGCAAAACATTTTGACAAAAAGTTAAACTATGCACTTTTAAACGAAGAGGGCAAAAAGATATTTATAAACGCATTTGAAGAGCGGTTAAATGAGACATTTATGCACCCTAAGCTCAAACGAAAAGTGAGCCTCAAACAGTGTATCAGATATGATGGATATAAGCTGATCAAGACCATACTCGATGGTAGAGAATTTGTGCCGTTTTTGCTCAAAGAGAAGCAGTGAAAAAAATAAACTACAACTATGTTTTTCTGTTTTATGACATAGCCGATGAATTTAGCGAGGTTGGAAAATATAGAGTTACAAAAGTGTTCAAAATCTGCAAAAAATACCTAAAACACCATCAAAAATCTATTTTTAGAGGAAATATCACACCATCAAGACAGATAAAATTGGTCGAAGAGCTAAAAAAGGTGATAGATAAGAATCTCGATTTTGTTACTATCATCAAGGTTTTAAATAGCGGAAGCTTCGATGAGGTAACGATCGGTACTAAGCATAAGGATAGTGAGGGGATTTTTATCTAGTTTTCCAACCTAGCTTTACTAGTTTTTACGAAATTTGGCTAAAATATGGTGTTTTAGAAGGGCTCTTTAGCTTATCACTGTTTTTTTAAAATGGTTGGAAAAAGTCTAAGAAACCTTGATAATTAGGCATGTGTTGTTTTAGAAACTGCCTAGCTATCATTCTTGAACCGACACATACGATGTATTGAAATACGAGAGCGATCCGCAAAAAGCAATGGAATATAACCTTGAACCGACACATACGATGTATTGAAATTCTCTTCAATCGCAAGCAGTGCAGCACTCTCTAGCTTGAACCGACACATACGATGTATTGAAATATATTTTAGAAATCAGCTTTTTAGGCTGGATGATTTCTTGAACCGACACATACGATGTATTGAAATAGTAGAGGGGATTTGCCAGCGTTTAAAGCACCTGTCTTGAACCGACACATACGATGTATTGAAATACGCTATACTGTCTGCTTTCTAGAAGTTGCGCATCGCTTGAACCGACACATACGATGTATTGAAATAATAGTTTTTAATAAATGGATACGCAATAGGGATGACTTGAACCGACACATACGATGTATTGAAATACTAACCCATCTAGAATATCACCTATCCCAGACGGGCTTGAACCGACACATACGATGTATTGAAATTTGGCGTGGGGGTTGTGGATTTGGACTACCAAGACTTGAACCGACACATACGATGTATTGAAATTTTACTAATTTAAAGTCTCTATCTTCTAAGATAGCTTGAACCGACACATACGATGTATTGAAATAGATAATCTTTTAATAGGGTTGTACTTTACAGTTACTTGAACCGACACATACGATGTATTGAAATACACAAAACATATATTGTGACGATTGCAAGCACTACTTGAACCGACACATACGATGTATTGAAATTCTTTTCCATTTGTTTTATTTCATTTAATCTGTTTACTTGAACCGACACATACGATGTATTGAAATTCTCCTTTATTCTTTTAGATATATTCATAAAGTCTTCTTGAACCGACACATACGATGTATTGAAATTAGTCTAATTGTATTTTTTCCAAGGATAATTTGTACTTGAACCGACACATACGATGTATTGAAATCTTTTCAAAAATCACTCTATTTGATGAGTTTTTACTTGAACCGACACATACGATGTATTGAAATTTATTTTTGGAACAAGATGAATTTAGGCTTAATAGACTTGAACCGACACATACGATGTATTGAAATCCGCAAAACTGCGGATTATCAACAAGCTTGATTAGACTTGAACCGACACATACGATGTATTGAAATTAGGGCAATTTCTCTAAAACTTGTCTATTACGGGTACTTGAACCGACACATACGATGTATTGAAATCCAAAAAAATCCGGGAAATCTTGCATAGCTAAAGTTCTTGAACCGACACATACGATGTATTGAAATTGTGTTTGGTTTCGTAATTACCTGCACCCGTTTGCCTTGAACCGACACATACGATGTATTGAAATCCTACTTTAATAGATGCTCCTTTGTATGAATACGGCTTGAACCGACACATACGATGTATTGAAATAGTGTTCGATAATAGTGGAGAGGATATAGACCCATTCTTGAACCGACACATACGATGTATTGAAATTTAACAACTGGAGTAAACACTGTTACTTTTACTTCTTGAACCGACACATACGATGTATTGAAATTAGGCTTTTGCTGCTTCAATAGGGCCTTTAAAGTATCTTGAACCGACACATACGATGTATTGAAATATTTTTAAAGGATTAAAATGCAAAGTATTAGTATAAACTTGAACCGACACATACGATGTATTGAAATAGAGGAATATTCATATCTGATAATACCCATTGATAACTTGAACCGACACATACGATGTATTGAAATCGATGTGCAAAATTGTGGGTATAGATTAGTAAAAGCTTGAACCGACACATACGATGTATTGAAATTTTTATAATACCTCTATTGTAATAGTTAAAACATTACTTGAACCGACACATACGATGTATTGAAATTTAGGAACTGCATCATTGCCACCGCTTTCATTAGCTTGAACCGACACATACGATGTATTGAAATTTGTAATATTGTACGAAGATATGACAGCTAGGGTTCTTGAACCGACACATACGATGTATTGAAATACACGCCTATTAAGCTCTTTTTGCATTTTTTCTAGCTTGAACCGACACATACGATGTATTGAAATAAGAATGTAAAAGCTCTTATTAAAAGAATGGAAAACTTGAACCGACACATACGATGTATTGAAATACTGCATTAGGTCTAAATCTACCACTAAGTTGATTCTTGAACCGACACATACGATGTATTGAAATTCGCCCGTCATAACGGGAACACTGTCTTGAAGATTTCTTGAACCGACACATACGATGTATTGAAATAACTGATATTAATCCTACTAAAGCTACAAATATTGGCTTGAACCGACACATACGATGTATTGAAATATCATTATGATGCACAAATGGCGATAAAAGTATTGGCTTGAACCGACACATACGATGTATTGAAATTTTTGAATAGGTAAACTTCTCATTTCTCCTATTAAACTTGAACCGACACATACGATGTATTGAAATCACGCACACTTACGACAAAGCAACAGGTATAACAGCCTTGAACCGACACATACGATGTATTGAAATGAAGAAACAATTATAAAGCCCTTTGGAAATACTTCTTGAACCGACACATACGATGTATTGAAATATTTCAGGGACGTCATATTGTTTCGCTCCTTGCTTCTTGAACCGACACATACGATGTATTGAAATCTTACTCCTTTACATGTAAACCATTTTTTCCACTTGGCTTGAACCGACACATACGATGTATTGAAATATCATTATGATGCACAAATGGCGATAAAAGTATTGGCTTGAACCGACACATACGATGTATTGAAATCCTGAAGTTAAACAACCTAAGCTGTTACTAGGGGCTTGAACCGACACATACGATGTATTGAAATCACGCACACTTACGACAAAGCAACAGGTATAACAGCCTTGAACCGACACATACGATGTATTGAAATGAAGAAACAATTATAAAGCCCTTTGGAAATACTTCTTGAACCGACACATACGATGTATTGAAATAACTGATATTAATCCTACTAAAGCTACAAATATTGCCTTGAACCGACACATACGATGTATTGAAATAGCGCACTAGAAAAGGAGAGCATATATATACAAGTCTTGAACCGACACATACGATGTATTGAAATTCTGTAACAACTTTTTTACCAAATTCAGCTGTGTCTTGAACCGACACATACGATGTATTGAAATAAGTAAAGCTCTCATAACTAAGCAAAATGAAGCCACTTGAACCGACACATACGATGTATTGAAATTAAAAATCATCTAAGGATTTAATGTTTGTTTGTTGCTTGAACCGACACATACGATGTATTGAAATTAATGATTGACGTGTTGCACCCTTTCGTGAGAGCTCTTGAACCGACACATACGATGTATTGAAATATAGTAGAGACAAGGCTTTTAAGTGTTTCATCTGCTTGAACCGACACATACGATGTATTGAAATGATTGTAGATGCTAGAATTAAAAATAACGACACCATCTTGAACCGACACATACGATGTATTGAAATATAATTGATGATTTTATTTGGTCTATCTGTTCTTGCCTTGAACCGACACATACGATGTATTGAAATGATAAAATTTCCCATTTCCCATGTTGTGGATATTCCTTGAACCGACACATACGATGTATTGAAATAACAAACTATCTTGCGCAACAGTAGAAACATCTAACTTGAACCGACACATACGATGTATTGAAATAAAAAACCAAAATAATTTATTATGTAATTTTTCATACTTGAACCGACACATACGATGTATTGAAATTAGTATTTTTTACATATACTCTTAGATAAAACAAAACTTGAACCGACACATACGATGTATTGAAATACTTAATAATTGTTGGACTGATGTTTTTAATCTTCACTTGAACCGACACATACGATGTATTGAAATTTTTGTCATTTTCAAAAACTGCTCTTAAAAAGAATTCTTGAACCGACACATACGATGTATTGAAATCTAAGGCGCAACGATTTTATGAAGCTTATAACATCTTGAACCGACACATACGATGTATTGAAATAAAGGTAGTAATACAAAAAGAGTTTATTTGTTACGACTTGAACCGACACATACGATGTATTGAAATTTGATTTCAGTCCTTGAGAGACCACTTAGTAAAACTTGAACCGACACATACGATGTATTGAAATTTAGGAACTGCATCATTGCCACCGCTTTCATTAGCTTGAACCGACACATACGATGTATTGAAATGTTTTTAGACCAATTGTAGAATTTAAATTCTCAGAACTTGAACCGACACATACGATGTATTGAAATTTACATCGGTAAATACTTTATAAAGAAAGAGAGCAATCTTGAACCGACACATACGATGTATTGAAATAATGGAGAAAAACAAATTAAAGGAGTCATTATGACTTGAACCGACACATACGATGTATTGAAATTTAGTAGATAAGAGCTCTAAGCTATACAAGATAAACTTGAACCGACACATACGATGTATTGAAATTTAACTGTTTCCTTTTTATTTATCTATTTTCTTTTTCTTGAACCGACACATACGATGTATTGAAATAATTTAGGACGCATGTCAAATGGATAACTTACAACCTTGAACCGACACATACGATGTATTGAAATTCTTTTTCAAAAAATTATAGGAGCAGTCTATGAAAAACTTGAACCGACACATACGATGTATTGAAATCTTTATTACTACTATCAATAAAGACTTGAAGGAGCTTGAACCGACACATACGATGTATTGAAATTACCCAGATGGGAAGATATTTTATTATAATGAACACTTGAACCGACACATACGATGTATTGAAATCCTTAGACCCTAGAGGCGCTTTGAAATATTATGTCTTGAACCGACACATACGATGTATTGAAATTTAGATAGTTTTAATCCTTTTTTTTCACTTGTACACTTGAACCGACACATACGATGTATTGAAATTCACCTAGCAACTCAAAGTCTCTAAAATTCCATTCCTTGAACCGACACATACGATGTATTGAAATCGCTTGCAAACTGCGTTGGAGTTATAGATAGCGACTTGAACCGACACATACGATGTATTGAAATCACACTTGCAGGGTGCTATGAACTCCCATTTGAGCGCTTGAACCGACACATACGATGTATTGAAATAAAGCTCCTGCACCTTCTGTTGCATACTTGGGCTTTACTTGAACCGACACATACGATGTATTGAAATTACCCAGATGGGAAGATATTTTATTATAATGAACACACTTGAACCGACACATACGATGTATTGAAATTATCAGGAAAATTAAAGTTAAAAATTAAAAGATGACTTGAACCGACACATACGATGTATTGAAATTTATTATGCTACTAATAGCTCAAGGGCTGTTTGCCTTGAACCGACACATACGATGTATTGAAATTCTCTAAACCATTCGTTCCAAATTAAATTGTAAGCCTTGAACCGACACATACGATGTATTGAAATAAAAAGACATTCTATATCCTTCGCAAACCAGGAATACTTGAACCGACACATACGATGTATTGAAATTTCCAAAATTGAATGAACCTATTGAAAAAATCCTGCTTGAACCGACACATACGATGTATTGAAATGAGGAATTGAAAACTTTTATGGTAACTTTTGGCACTTGAACCGACACATACGATGTATTGAAATGCATATCTTATATAGCTTTTAATGCGTAGCTTTTCTCTTGAACCGACACATACGATGTATTGAAATGTAAAATCAATTACATTTGCTAGATTTTTTGACACTTCTTGAACCGACACATACGATGTATTGAAATAAATTAGTATTTGCTTGAGAGGGGATAAAACCTAAACTTGAACCGACACATACGATGTATTGAAATATAACAGTTGCAAAACGATATGGTAAAAGACTTGGCTTGAACCGACACATACGATGTATTGAAATTGCGAATTGGATTATTGTTCTCTCTTGCATGGTTCCCTTGAACCGACACATACGATGTATTGAAATTAGTATTTAAGAAGCTCAAAATCTAACATTTTTGCCTTGAACCGACACATACGATGTATTGAAATATAGGTGGAACATAACTATCAAGCGCACTATTTACCTTGAACCGACACATACGATGTATTGAAATGCTAGTAAATCAAGATTATATTATATATAACGGTAACTTGAACCGACACATACGATGTATTGAAATTTTAAGCACTCTTCTTTTAGCGGACTTTGGAGAAAACTTGAACCGACACATACGATGTATTGAAATATCGTTATAAATTTTAACAATCTGCATAGCGCTAAACTTGAACCGACACATACGATGTATTGAAATTTGTATTATTTTTTTCGACAAACTCATAACCTAAAGGTTGGTTGTAAATATAATAATGGTTTTTATTGTCAAATCCAGTCTTTTAAGCTTGTTTTTACATCATTTTTTGATATACTGTCTCTCTTAGAGGTAGATTCTTCAGCCTTAGAGCTCGAATTGTTCCTAGTCTTTGAACTAGAGTTGTCTCTATCTCTAAGCTTCATTTAAAATTTCAAGCATATATATATATCGCAGTAAATTAACTCTAAAGATAAAACTTGCTGAAGTAGCCAATGTTATGCTAATTAAACTACTTCTTTACAATGCCAAATTTTGGGGCTCTAAGCGTGATGTCACAAACAGTGCTTGGGTTTTCTAGTATGAAAAGCACAGTTTTTGCAATGGTTTTTGGCTCAATAAAAGAACCATCTTCCTCTCCTGGGGCAAACCTTAGTTCATTAAAAAAAGGTGTTTTAGTCATGTCTGGATTTATGCAACTAACCGCCACTCCACTACCTCTTAACTCTTCAAACAAAGAGAGTGAAAAGTCCCTAAGTCCAGACTTTGTAGCAGTGTATATGGAGCTAAATCTTGCGTGTCTAGTCGCTTCAATGGAAGCTATGTTGACTATGTGTCCACTATGTTGTTTTTTAAACTTTTTCAAACACAGATGAGAAAGAGTGATGGGAGCCGTTAAATTTACTGAAATAAGTTCATCTATTTTTTCTGGCCTAGTGGACTCCAAAGGATCAAATAGCCCAAAGCCTGCTGCATTTATGAGTACATCCACATCATTTGCTTTTAGCCATTTTTCAACCTCTTTAGCTAAAAGCTTACTATCTTTTAAGTCGCAAACTATCTGCGCATCTCTTCTCCCAATGGTTGAAACTTTGTAGCCATTTTCCAAAAGAAGCTTTTTTATGGCACTTCCTATTCCACCACTTGCTCCTGTCATCAGTACGCTTTTCATTTTAAACTTCCTATCTTTTTCATATATGCCTCAAGCATCGCCTCTTCAAACTCTAAATTGTCCCTATACTCATGTCCAAAAACCTTTGCCCACAAGCTTTCATCTTCCATACAAAGATAGAAGAAAACATCCTCATGCCACGGTTTAAATGCCTCATATAAAAATCCGAACATCTCCTCCTTTTGCTCCAAAGTATAGGAAAATTTTCCACCAATTCCCTCAAGCGGCATTTGGAGTATCTTACTTTTAAGTGCTCTTCTTCTTAGTTTTCTAACAACATTTTTTGTAAAAGTGAGAGCTCCAAATGAGATCATGGCTACACTTTTTGGGTTAAATTCATCTAAAAGAGTGCTGGCAATGTTTAGATAGTTTTTCTTCCACCCTTCATGAAGAACCATAGGATGAAAGTGAAACCCAACCAATCTTCCTTTATCCGCAATTTTTTTGGCAGCTTTTATTCTTTTTGCTAAATTTACAGTTTTATGCTCTTCATTATCTATCACTATTTGGGGATTTAGCGACCAAGTCGAGATGACATTGGGTGGAATGTCGTTTTCTAGCATGT
>Ga0265295_1005298_pt1 | contig 16564 bp, 18 predicted proteins | sample Munlansysbiofilm_FD_192503 | JGI IMG/M metagenome (GOLD analysis project Ga0265295, IMG submission 192503) | Leachate microbial communities from a municipal landfill in Southern Ontario, Canada - Methane capture system biofilm | ecosystem: Engineered > Solid waste > Landfill > Unclassified ... | reverse complement strand
CCACTCATTCTGGGTATGAATGTCTGCACCCTGCTCAAGTAGACTTTTCACTTCTTTCACTTTGGTAGCAGAAACTGATGCTGCCAGCAATTTCTTGTTCAGAGTCTCTTCTCGTTTTGACATATGCAGAATATCTCCTTACTCATTATTTGAATTATACTTACTATAAGCAGTATCCCAATTTTTCTTAAAATTGTACAGTCTTGTACCTAGTTTTCACCCAATTTCATCGCTCCATGATCCTTTTGCATTCTTTTGGATTTGCTTCATCACACATATATGCAGTATGATAAACCCATGGTAACAAAGGAAATCATCAAACAAGTCCCTAAAGTAGAACTCCACGACCACCTTGATGGAGGGTTGAGAATCCAGACCATTCTCAGCCTAGCCAAAGCACAAGGCATCACCCTTCCCACTGAGGACCCTGAAGAACTCCACCAGTGGTTTGTCAGGGGAGGTAAGCAAAAAAGCCTCTCCCTGTATCTTGAATCATTTGCTCTGACCACCAAGGTCATGCAGAGCAGTGCAGCATTGCATCGTGTCGCCTTTGAGGCTGTAGAAGATCTTGCTGCTGAGAATGTGTGCTATGCAGAAATCCGGTTTGCTCCAATCCTTCACACAGAGGGCGGACTGTCCTTGGAAGAAGCGGTACAAGCTGTGCTTGACGGCCTGCAACAGGGAACACGAAAAACGGGAATGCCCACCGGACTGATCCTTTGCGCCATGCGCAACCAATCACCGAGTGTCAGCAAGAGCATTGCAGAACTCGCTGTTGCCTTCGCCGATCGTGGTGTTGTTGGATTCGACCTTGCCGGCGATGAGATCGGGTACCCTGCCAAGAAACATCTTGACGCATTCCAATTCATCAGAAGCAAGAACTTCAATATAACCATCCATGCAGGGGAAGCCTTCGGGGTGGAGTCCATCTGGCAAGCCGTCCAATTGTGTGGGGCTCATCGTATCGGCCATGGCGTTCGATTGGTGGAGGATATGGGGATCGAAGGTACAAGAATCGAGAAAATGGGTTCTCTTGCAGCCTTCATCCTTGACCGGAGAATACCGATGGAAATGTGTCTTACCAGTAATGTTGGGACAGGGGCTGTGAAGGATTATGACAGTCACCCCTTCCCCATCCTCTTCAGAAACAAGTTCAGGGTATTCCTTTGCAGCGATAACCGCTTGATGAGTGACACCACGGTAACCAAGGAGATGGAACTTGCAGTCCAATACTACAACCTGACCATCCGGGACCTTGAGAAGATCACGATCAATGCAATGAAGTCAGCCTTCATCCATCATGACCAGAAACTCTCAATCATCTATGATGTGATCAAGCAACAATATGCTGATATTCGCCAAAAGTACAATCTTCAGGACTAGAGCGTCCGCCTGAACACTTCCAGAGGATTGATCCTCATACGGATCCTGCAGTACAGGTACCCGAATATCAAACCACTGAGATGAGTTAGGTGTGCAACATTTCCACCAGCTCCAAATACATGGCTGGAAAGTTCAATGAGAGCATACAAGATGACCAGAATTGGGGCTCTGATGGGAATCAGTCCAAAGACGAAGATTACCGAGTAAGGGTAGAAGACTGCAAACATCAAGAGCACCCCGTAGATAGCTCCCGATGCACCCACAAGGATGACATTCGTCCCGGCAAGATAGTAACTGAAGAAGCTGACAATTCCACTGAACAGACCAGTCAGGAGATAGAACAGGAGAAACTCCTTGCTTCCTATCCTACGTTCAACCATCGAGCCAAAAATGAAAAGACTCAGCATATTGAATAGTAAATGACTGAACCCTCCATGCACAAACATATAGGTAAAGGGTTGCCAGAGATATCCTCCCAATACCAAGGAAGGAATCATTGCAAGATAGTAGGTAAGCCTTGGGTAGACCATCGAGGTGACAAGATACACCAAGACGTTGATGACAACCAACTTGAGCGTAACATTTTTATAGGTAGTATCCCGGAATCTCCGGTTCAAAACAGTGCTCTTTTTCATAAACATACAGTATATAGGGAAGGAGCCAACGTCAATTGAGCAAAATTTGCACACCTTTTTACGAGTGTGAAAGCAATGCACACTCTTTTCCCACCCCTACCCCTATTTGAACGCTCTATTCCCAGTTTTGCTCTTGGCACGCTTATTGCATTGTTATAGATAGAACAGAGCAACATTTTTTTCATACTCCTCCTTTTATACCGACAGGGTGCCAAGAGATTTTCCCCAAACCTCTTTTGGCACCCTCCTTTTTGCCCTTCTCTGTGAAATTTTTAAAAAGTGTAACAATTTTTCACACCACTCTTCCACTTAGCTCACGTTGAATTACTGACTTTTAGTGATTATTTATTGCTTATCGTGCTGTTTTTGGATAATTGGCACACTAGTTGCAATACTATAGGCAGAACAGAGCAACAGTTTTTTTCAAACCTCCTTAAAGTGTGATTTCTTTGGTGCCAGCGGTTCTCTCTCCCCACCCCACAATACCGCTGGCACCATCTTTATGCTCTTCCGACTCCTTCAAATGTTTGCTATAGTTGGATCATGGCAACAAGCAGAAGGGACCGTGCAGACTCCTATACAAAACGAGCACACAAGGAAGGCTATCCAGCTCGCTCCGTCTATAAACTGGAAGAGCTACAACAACATTTCAACCTGGTTAAGAGCGGGGATTCCGTATTGGATGTCGGAGCAGCTCCTGGATCGTGGACATTATATACACACAGAAACCTCATCAAGGGAAAAGGAAGCATCATAGCTGTTGACCTGAATCCTTTGAACCTGAATCCAGTACCTCCAACGGTCACCGCGTATGTGGGTGATGCGTTCTCGAAGGATATCAGGGAAATCTTGATACAGCATGGTCCGTATAATGCGATCATCAGCGATGCAGCTCCTATGACGATGGGAAACAGAAGTGTCGATACAGCGAGGAGTGAGAACCTCGCAGAACAGGTCATCTATCTTGCAAAAGACCATCTGAAGCCCCATGGAAATCTTGTGGTGAAGATCTTTCAGGGGGGAGGACAGGTTGAACTCCTGCAATTGATGAGAACTCTCTTTGGTAAAGTAAAACCCTACAAACCAAAGGCCTGTAGGGATGACTCATTTGAGATTTATCTGGTGGGGTTGGACAGGAAGGATTCCTGATCAGGCTTTCCGGGCACGTGCCAGGTTCTTGGCTGCTCCTTGATGATCAACCAACTCCAATGTTCTCGTGAAGAACTCAATTGCTGTCCCCTTGTCATTGAAGTGATCAAGTGCCAGGCATCCAAGATTGTTCCATGCTTCCGCCTGTGATGGGTCCTCTTTTTGCATGCGGTAATGCATTCGGTGGTTTTAGTTATGACCACTGTAATACCGAATCCACGGTTTTGCAAATTCTGGGGTCACATCATATTGTTTAGAGAGTTCCGAAATAGTGTTGGATGTCCTTCAAGGCATTTCTCAGGTGGTCTTCCATTGCCTGGGATGCTTCTTTCTGGTCATGATTGAGGATGGCCTGAAGCAGACGCCCGTGTTCTTCAATGGATGATTCCAGTCGCCCAGGTGCATGAAGACTGGCATACCAACCTTCATTAAGTGTCTGGTCCATCGTCTTCATCAAGACAGCCAAGGTACGATTCTTGGTTGCCTTTGCAACAGCAAGGTGAAAGGCACTGTCACTGCTTATGGATTCAATAACATCCCCGGTTTTTACTTTTTCAACAAACGTATCATAACAAGATTGGAGTGCTTCCAAATCTTTTTGTTCAGCAAATCGACATGCAAGGGATGCAGCATGAGGCTCAATTAAAAGCCTTACCTCAAAGTGCTCCCTCAGTGCCTCTGCATTTTCCACTACCCAGTTCTTCACCGGGTGGGATTGCTCGGAAGGATCACTGACAAACACCCCTTTTCCCTGATATACCTTCACCACTCCGGATACTTCAAGCATCCTTAGTGCTTCACGAATTGAAGACCGACTTACCTCAAGCTTTTTTACGAGCTCTTTTTCACTGTAGAGCTTATCCCCAGGTTTGAGGTGCTCCTCTTTGATAATCTCTTTAATTGCATCGGTAACCATGATCGATACACGTTCTTTTTTCAGGGACTGCATGGGGCTATCGTATCGTGAAGCGAATAAATCTGCAAGACAATCCACCTCTGGCATAGAAAACTCCTATCTTCTATACTGAGTGTATGAAACAGAACGTACAGCTCGTTGTCATTGACGGTCAGGGTGGAAGCTTGGGAAAAGCGCTTGTTGCGGCAATCAAGAAAACATTCAGAGAGGTGGAAGTACTGGGAATTGGGACCAACAGCCTGGCAGCCAGTGCCATGCTAAAAAGCGGGGCTGATGCAATTGCAACCGGTGAGAATCCTGTCATTGTGGCATGCAGGAATGCTGACCTCATTGTAGGCCCCCTGGGAATCCTTACCTCTGATGCACTCCATGGAGAGATCACTCCAGCAATGGCGGTGGCAATCGCCCAGAGCAAGGCTCACAAGATTCTTGTTCCCATCAGCAAATGCAATGTGACAATCGTAGGAATACAGGAGGCCCCCCTGTCCATGATGATTGACTTCACATTGGAAGAGATCAGGCGTTTCCTTGACAGCACTCTGCCTAGTCGGTAAAATACGTCACAACATGCCTCATGAAGGGGCATATTCCTGATTCATTACCTATGTACACAAGAGAGCCATGAAGGCAAAGAAGAGTACTACTTTTTTGCTTGCATGGCCCTCTTTTTTTGGAGCATACCTTGGAACGATATACACAGCCGCTATCAGACAACCATACCCTGGAAGTCTATAATCATAACCAACTCATATTCTCAGAAAATGGGCACTGGCTTACCCCACTCTTTGCATTCGAACGATTTCTAGAAACCTATACAGGAGAAAGGGATTGTCTCAGTGCTCATGACACGGCTGCAGGAAAAGCCGCTGCATTGCTTATGGCCCGCTTTGGCATACATCGTGCCCATATCAATCTGATCAGTGAACTTGCCATCGAATATTATCAACAGCATGGAATAACCGTCTCCTATGAAAAACGCATAGAACGTCTGCAATGCAAGACCGAGGAGTTGCTCGGTGAGATGCATGACCAGGAGCAGATGTACAGACTTCTGAGAAAGCGTGCAAAACTGGTACGAGGGGTCTCTGTGCGTATAGAAAACCTCTCTTTCTCCTACCCAGAACGTCCGCCTATCCTGCAAGACCTCTCCTTCCACCTTGAGGAAGGGGAGAGACTACTCATCCTAGGAGACAATGGAATGGGGAAGACTACACTGCTCTCCCTCTTGATGGGAAAACTCAAACCCACCAAGGGAACGATTCTTATCGGGGAGGACGAGGTAACCCACCTGGGAAAAAGAACGATCGGGTATATAAGGCAACAACAACAAGAGCAGCAGTTCCCTGTCTCTGCCCGCGAAGTGGTAGCCATGGCATGCGACCCCACTCTCACAAGGGAAGAGAGGCAGTGGGAGATCGACACTGCCCTAAGAAGAACAAAGATAGAGCATCTTGCTGAGAGGAATTTCTTCACACTCAGCGGAGGAGAGAGGCAAAAGGTTTCTCTCTCGAGGACGCTCTGCCAGAAAGCAAGATTGCTCCTCCTTGATGAACCCACCTCTTTCCTGGATGCAAAAAGTCGATCTACGCTTGTTGAAGTACTCCAAAGCCTTACAGTGGGAGAGATGCCGACCATTATCATTGTCACCCATGACAAGGCACTGGAAAAGGATTTGGGATGGCCAACTCTCCATTTGGGGGGTACCTATGAGTGATTTCCTCTACGCACTCACCCTACCTCCGGTAATGAAGGGACTGCTTGCCATGGCCATTGCCGGGCTCAGTTTTCCAGCAAGCGGGGTCATGGTTCTTCGCCTAGACCTGGTACCGATGCGTTATATGCTGATGCATGGGGTTATCCTTGGGGGAGCCATCTCCCTGGCGCTCTCCCTGCCGATACTACCGCTCAGCATTGCCCTGAATATTCTCTTGGTTTTGGCTATGATGCGACTGGCTAAGGATACCCGTCATGGGTTCGGCCTTGCCAGTGCTGCTGGTATGGTCTTTACCATGGCAGCAGCTTCCTTAGTGATGCATTTGTGGGACGTTCCTGCAAAGGATACATTACAACTGCTCTGGGGAAGCCCATTTGCGCTTGCTTGGGCAGATATCGTGGTACTGATCGGTATCGCCCTCATTTTGGCCATCTATCTGCTTACAAATTTCAGGACAGTAAGTGCCATCTTCTTCGACCAGGAAATTGCCCAGTCCCTGGGAATGCCGGTAAAGGCACACTACACTGCCATGGTACTGGTCATTGCCTTGGTTATTGCCTTTGCCATGAAACTACTGGGTGCCTTGCTCATTGATGCACTGCTCATTCTTCCCGTCCTCGTTGCAGGAAAGCGTGCTGAGAGTCTCAAACAACTGCTACTCTACTCCTGCCTTACAGGACTATTCGTCTCTACCTTTGGGTTTCTGGCTGCCATTGCCACAGACTTACCACCGAGTGGAACAATTGCATTGCTCTCGGCTTTGCTTTTTATCATACCTACAACACATAAGAGAGGATTACCATCATGAGAAAATACCTTTTCTCCCTTACCATCATGCTCTTGGCAGTGCTTAGCATCTCTGCCCAAGGTGTCCCGGAAGAAGTAGCTGCATCCAGTGCTTCCCACCCTGCTTCCATCGTGGCAAGCACAAGCTGGACTGCCGCTTTTGCAGACCTTGGAGGACTTGATGATGTTGCCTTCATCGCCCCTGCAAACCTCACCCATCCCCCTGAGTATGAGATTACCGTCAGTGATGTGGTGAAAATCAACCATGCAGACTATTTCATCTTCGCTGGCTATGAGAGGATGATGCAGAGCATGGGAGATTCCATCAAGAAAGAAGAAGGAACGATGCTTCAGATAACCACCACCAATGATATCGAGAATGTAAAAAAGCAAGCAGCAACAATAGCCAGTATTACGGGAACGGAAGAAAAGAGCAAGGAACGTCTTGCCAGCTATATCGCTACCATCGAGGAGGGAGCAAAACAGGCTGAAGATAGAGGACTGACAGAGGCAAAGGTCTACTGTCATGCAATGCAAGTCTATCTTGCAGAAGATCTGGGACTCCAGGTTGCAGGTACCTTCGGTCCTGGGCCGGTTACTGCACAACAGATCAGCGAGGTCTCTAAAGGTGGTTATCATATTATCATCGACAATATCCACAACCCCATCGCAGGGCCCTTGATGGAGGTATCCCCAGATACCAAGCTCGTTGTCTGGAGAAATTTTCCAGAAAGTGGGGGAAGAGGGAGCCTGGAGTCAATGGTACAGGCCAATATTGAGGCTCTACTACAGTAGCAGCAGGATCGATAACGTGAAGAGAGCCACCATTCGGTGGCTCTTCTTGCATATCAGGAGTAATACTTGCCGTATTTTCCCCTCAGGAAACTGACGGTTCGTTTTGCCGCCGTCTCAGGATCAGGGTACGGAAGGATCTCCGCTGTTGTCCATCCATCATACCCGATGGAGGTAAGGGAAGAGAAAATCTCGTCCCAATCCATATGTCCATCCCCAGGTGCATGACGATTGGTATCTGCAAAGTGCACATACCGTACATACTCCTTGTTCCGGATGAAGCTGTCCCCAATGTGGTCATCTTCGATGTTCATATGGAATACATCAGGCATCATGACAAAGTTCTTCCGGTCAATCTTCTTGAGCAGGGCTGAACACTCATCGAGGTTGTTGATGAAGTCGATCTCATAACGGTTCACCGGTTCAAGAATCAACTCAACGCCACGCTTTTCTGCATGGTCAGCAACCTTGTACGCCATATCGAGGAAGAGTTCCTCTGCAAAGGCAGGGTCACGGCCATCGATAGGACCACGGGTCCTTCCAATATTGACCAATCCACCAAAATCAGAGGCAAGGTCGATGAAGCCGCAGAAACTCTTGTACAGTTCTGCTCGGTTCTCCTGGTTCTCATCGGTGAAGTAGAGATTCCTTGCCGCAAAGACCTGTCCACTGGAAATTGCACTAACCTCCAGACTGTTCTCTCGCAACCACTGGTTCAATTCGTCCTTTGACACTTCATCAGGACGCTTGAGGGCGAGTTCAACACCATCATAGCCAAGTTCATGGGCCTTGATGATCGACTCTTTTACCCCACGAAACACTACAAATGCATTGGGCATTGCCTCTTTACCGGCAATAGCTACAGATAATTTCATAGAATACTCCGTTGGTTGAGAAACAGGACACCATATGGTGCCCTGCTATTCAACCTATCCAGGTTACATCGCCTTGATCAGGGAGAGGTCCCCACTGGCAGCTGCACGAAGCAATGGCTCCATGTAGGTGTCGACATCACTTGAACTCATTGGAACTGGCATGTTCTGCAGTTTCATTGCAAGCTGTGGGTCCTTCGCAGCATTCAATGCACGCTCGATATGAGCCTCACTGAATCCCTTCAGGTCGTTAAGCTTGCTGGGAGCCTTGATGGACTTGCTGAATGCAATCATGGCCTCAGCCACGGCAACGGCAAGTTCTTCCCCTTCCAGGTTGTCCACTGAAGAGCCAAATCCGAACTCGGCGAAGATTGAACCAACAACCTTCAGCTGCTTCTGGATTGCCTTGGAGTAGAGCACCGCATAGTAGGGGTTCATGATTCCACAGGCAGTTCCATGGCTGACAATGTCCACCAGGGAGAAACTGGTAAGGTGAGCACCACTGGTTCCCCCGATCATGATGGCATATCCACCAAGGTCGGTGGCAAGGCCGATAGCCTCACGTGCCTTCACATTCTTGGGATCATCGACCAGTACCTTTGCATACTCTGCCACCAGGCTGATGGCACACTCGGCGATCTCACGGGTCTTCTCGTAGGTCTCTTCCTTTGCTCCACAGAACACCTCGAAGGTGTGTGCAATGGCATCAAGGGCTCCGTCGATGGTTACGCTGATCGGCATGCTGACCGTTGTCTCATAGTCAAACAGTCCAACAGTAGGGACGACTGCGTTGTCCACGATAAGTTTCTTCTGTCCGGCTACCGGGTCGGTAACGTTGGAATACTTGGTCAGGTGGGCACCACTGGATGCACTGGTCTGCACTGCAATGACAGGGATCAGGGAAGAGCCGGTCTCATCAAGGGCCTTGCTCACCACATTGGTTCCAAAGTAGTGGTCGATCTCGGGGGTCACCTTTGCGCCAAGGGTAGCCAATGCATTGGCTGCCTTCACTGCATCGATGGCCGAACCACCACCGATAACGACGATGCAATCGGGCTTGGTGTGCAGGATATAGGACTCCAGGCGATAGACATCCTCACGGGGAGCATTGGGCTTTGCATCGGGAGCGATCATATTGCCGGCAAGTTCTACACCTGCGGCATTGAGGTAGGAAACAACCCGGTCTGCAACCGGCTTCATATAGGTGGTATTGCTTACCACGAGGGCACGCTTGCCGAACCCTGCAGCCAGAGGTCCTACCTGGTCAAGCACTCCCAGGCCGTGGACATATGAGTCCCCTTTCCAATCATTCAAGAGTGTATAGGCACGTTTCATTTGATCCATAACAGTATCTCCTTATTTGCAAAGATTTTTTGCGCGTTCTGCAATATTCTCTGCGCTAATTCCATATTTTGCCAAGAGTGGTTCATAAGGACCAGTCTCGGTAAATACATCCTCGATTCCTATAGCATCAAATCTACAGGAAATTCCTTCTTTCATAAAGGCCTCGCTGACAGCACTGGAAAATCCACCAGCAAGTACATGCTCTTCGACACAAAGAAGCTTTCCGGTCTTGGCTACGCTGTCCTTGAGGGACTGGACGTCAAGAGGCTTGACTACAGGTACACTCAGCACCTCAGCCTTGATCCCCTCTTTCTGGAGCAGGGCGGCTGCCTCATTTGCGAAGCTTGCGGTAATACCGTTTGCTGCGATGGTTACATCACTTCCTCTTGCAGTACAGACTGTTCCGATTGTATCAGAGGCAGGAAGATCAGGCATTGCATTGCGGTTAAGCCTGATATACACAGGACCCTTCTGCTTCAGTGCATATTCCAAAGCCTGCTCAGCCTGTTTGGCATCACCAGGAACGATAACCTGCATATTCGGCAGGGCTTTCATGATGGCAATGTCAGTTATTGCTTGGTGGCTTGCACCATCAAAGGAGTCTGAAAGACCACCATAAGCTCCTGCGATAATAACAGGAAGGTTGTTGTAGCAGAGGGTATTACGGATCTGATCGGTAGCTTTAAGGGCGAGGAAGATGGCAAATGCGTTAACCACAGGATGGTATCCAGCGGTGGCCATACCAGCAGCAATATCGACCATGTTCGCCTCAGCCACTCCTACGTTGTAGAAGCGGTCGGGAAAGGCCTTTCCAAAATATGCACTCTTGGTAGATGAAGACACATCAGCATCAAACACCACCAACTCAGGATGGGTAGCACCCAATTCGGCAAGCTTCTTGCCGAAAGCATCTCTCATGGCATCGCTCATAGGGAGGCCTCCTTCTTCTCAATGTCAGCATTCAATTCGATCATACCCTTGGCGTATGAGTCATCATCGATGACAGCCCCATGCCAGGTATTCTTTCCTTCAGTGAAGGAGACACCCTTTCCCTTAACGGTATTGTAGATAACCGCTTTCGGCCACTGGTTGTCACTATCCATCCATGCAAAGGACTCCATTACCTCTTCGGTATTGTTTCCATCGTAGGCTTTCTCAGCAACATTCCAGCCGAATGACTTGAGCTTGTCAGCAAGCGGGTCGAGCGGCATGATTTCATCAGCGGTTCCATCAAGCTGAACCTTGTTGTAATCGATCATAAGGACGAAATGCTCAGGCTTGAACTTTGCTGCACTCATGAGTGCTTCCCAACTCTGCCCCTCATTCAAACAACCTTCCCCGCTGATCACATAGGTCCAGAACTGCTTCCCAGACTGCTTTGCAGCCAAGGCCATTCCCAATCCGATGGAGAGCCCGTGTCCCAGAGCTCCGGTGGACATGTCCACACCAGGGAGGGTCTTCATACAGGGGTGACCCTGCAGCCGGGTATTCAGGGTACGGAAGGTTGGAAGTTCCTCAACCGGGAAATACCCACGATGGGCAAGCATGGTGTAGAGATTCATCGAAGCATGTCCCTTCGAAAGTACTACACGGTCGCGATCTTCCCACTGGGGATCGTCACTCTTGATATTGAGGCGATTGAAATAGAGGCAGGTGGTCAATTCGGCACTTGAAGCGGCTCCGCCCCAGTGTCCGGTTCCACTTGTGTGGAGGGTATCGAACATCACGCTCCTAAAATATGCTGCCAGCAGTGCAAGTTCCTTTGCATTGAACTTTCTGTCTTTCTGGCTGAGCAACTCCTTGACTGTTGTATTCATCTAGGAAACTCCTTGTTCACTGTTTCTTGATATTGATTTCATCTAACAAGCAGTGCATTGTGTACTGTATACAATATTGATACCATGGACAGCAATCCTTGTCAAAGGGATTCTTGTACTTCCTAAGAAAATTTTAATAATTTGATTCCTACATATATAAATACTGTGTATTTTATCTACTTTTGGTTGGTAAGAAAGTGCAACAATTATGCAAAATGTTTTTTGTACACAATTAACATTGACTTACCAGAAAATTCCTTTTACAGTAGTACTAGTTAATGGGGGTACCAAGTATGCCTAAATGTATACAAAACAGTCTTTCTGACCAAGTTTATACCATGCTCAAGGACCAGATTCTCTCTGGCCAGCTCAAGGGAGGGATGAAAATCCCGGAAGAGTCCCTTGCAGAACAATTTGGAGTTTCCAGAACTCCAATCAGGGAAGCTATCAGGCGCTTGGCAGAGTATGGACTTGTAACCATCAAGCCAAGAAGCCACGCTGTGGTCTCGATCATCTCTCCCCAGGAAGCAGATGATATTGCCAAGGTCCGGGTCTCATTGGAGCAACTAGCCATCGATTCGATCGATGAGGATTCATACGCGGAAAATGTAAAGGAACTCTCCCGTTATGCAGCCGACTGCCAGTATGCAATGGGAATCGGGGACAGGGCTACCGTTTTTGAGCAGGACAGCCTGTTCCATCTTGCATTGATCAAAGCAAGCAGGAATAGTGCCCTGATCAGCATCTGTGAGCGTCTTGATGCAAAGATCCAGCAGCTCAGGATTGCACAGAACCTTCCAGAAGATGAGCTCTCCTATTATCTAGGCCAGCACGCCCAGATGATGAGCTTGTTGAAAAACGGGGAGAAAGAAGCGTGCAAGCATATGCTCTATGAGCACATCACCCACGACCTCACCAGCCACCTAGGAAAGGACAACGCATGAATAAAGAAGACATCATCATCACCTATGGTTCGGATGCAAGCAGCATGACGAGAGCCTTGTTGCAATCCATCGATATCGAAGGGCTCCTTCCCGATAAAAATGCATCCATCGCTCTTAAACCCAATCTTGTGGTTGCTGTAACCGCTGACAGTGGAGCAACCACCCACCCAGAGATCCTCATTTCCATCATCGAATTTCTCCAGGAGAAGGGGTATCACAATATTTCAATCGTGGAGAGTGCCTGGGTGGGAGACTCCACCAAGGAAGGCTTCAGGGTCAATGGATACCATCAGATCAGCAAGAAATACTCTGTTCCTTTGGTTGATGTGAAGGATGATACCTATGAGAAGAAAACTGTAGAGGGGATCACCATGGAGGTCAGTCGAACAATCCTCGATACTGATTTCCTGATCAGCTTGCCTGTCCTGAAAGGACACTGCCAGACAGCGATGACCTGTGCACTGAAGAATATGAAGGGATGCTTATCCGATCGCAGCAAGCGGTTGTTCCACTCACTTGGACTACACCGTCCCATTGCTGCGCTCAATGCAGTTCGAGCAGCAGACCTGGTCATTGTAGATAGTCTGAACGGCGATCTTGATTTCGAGGAAGGGGGTAATCCTGTTGAGACCAACCGGATGTTTGCCTGCCGAGACAGTGTTCTCTGTGACAGCTTCGGGGCCTCCCTTATGGGCTTTGAGCTCAAGGATGTTCCCTATATTGAGATGGCAGAACATCTGGGGGTTGGAACCACTGATCTCGAGAAAGCCAACATCATCCAGCTGAATGAACCAAGCGATGAGCCGGTAGCCCGCCCTACAGGAAGAGCTAACTACCTTGGTCGCTATACTGATCCAGACAGTGCCTGCTCTGCTTGTTATGGAAATCTGATTCATGCCCTTAAGCGCCTTGATGAGGTGAATCGTTTGAAAAACATCAAACAGAATATCTGTATCGGCCAAGGATACAAGGGTGTGAACGACCCTTCCAAGGTTGGTGTTGGTATCTGTACCAAAGGTCTGGGAAAAAGCCTTCCCGGCTGTCCTCCCAAGGCAATTGATATGATCAAGTTCATCAAGGAACTGAATGCTGAATAGGAAACAGATTCATGCATACCAATGAAAGGCACCCAATTGGGTGCCTTATATTGGGTTTATCTTCCTGAACTATGTCAAAAGAGGCTTTACAAGGTCATCAATTGCTTTCCAGTCTTCCCCTGAGAGCACTACTGACAAGGCCTGGCTGTTCTCCTCGATCTGCTCAGGTTTGCGTGCACCACAGAGAACATTTATTGTTTTTTCTGCCTGTCTTGTCCAAGCAATGACGAGATTCCCTACAGCACAGCCATAGTTCCCTGCCATCTCTTTCAGAGAGTCAAGCATATGGAGAACCTGGGGGCGATGCTCTGCATCATACCAAGCCACAGAAGCTTTCGCCGTGCCCACCACCTTGGTATCGAGATCGACTTTCCCGGTGAGCAAACCCCGCTCAAGAGGGCTATATGCCTGGAAGGTGATGCCCTGCTCAGCACAGTAGGAAGCAAGAGCCTGTTTACTACGTGTAAGCAAGCTGAACCGTTCCTGGATTAAGGAAGGATTCCCATAGGCTTGGTACTCCTTCAATTGTTCCAGGGTAAGGTTGCATGCGCCATAACTCCGTATCTTTCCTTGTTCAATCAGACGCTCCATTGCCTGGACAGTTTCCTCAATGGGAGTAAAATATGGGGGTATTGACTGCCAGTGGGTTAACAGAAGATCAATATGGTCGGTATTAAGTCGTTTCAAGCTCTTCTCAACCTGTTCTATAATGCTGGCTGGGCTGAGATTGCGGCGGATAACCACCCCATCACGACTCTTGTGCACCGACCCCTCATCCTCTGGTCCCCAGAGCAATCCGCATTTGGTTGCCAGGATACACTCATTGCGTTTTCCCTTGAGAGCCCTTCCAAGAAGCTCTTCGCTGAAGCCATTCCCATAAGCAGGGGCAGTATCGATAAAGTTGATACCCCTCTCCAGCGCACGATGCACTGTCTTGATACTCTCTACTTCATCGCTGGCTCCCCAGCTGTCTCCTCCACCCATTGCCCATGTTCCTAGTGCAATGGAAGAGACTTCCACGGTTGTATTTCCCAGTTTCACTGTACCCTCCTCCACGCATCCTGAAGCGTCCTCTTGGCATTTGCTACCACCAAGTCTGCATCCTCTCCTGCTTGGGGCTTTACCTCAAAGGAAAGAATATTCTTACCACCTTCAGCAAGGTAGCCAATATCCTTCATTTTCTGCAGGAAGGCTGCAAGGTATTCTGTGTCGTTCTCTGAACCGGGATAGCCAAACCGTGGGTGATAGTCCCCATAACTGGGATGGTTGGGATCACTGATGAGGGTATTTCCCACATGCACATGCTTGATGTACTGCTTGATAGGCTCAACAGCCTCATCAATACTCTCCCCGATCATGGGGATATGGGAGCAATCGATCATGATGCCAAAATTATCATATGCAGGGCAGACTGCCTCGGCATATTGCCTGACCAATGATGCCGGGCCTAGCAGTGACTTCTTATCAATGGTATGGTCAAATACTTCAAGAACGACCGGCATGGATCCTTTGCTTTTTGCGTAGGCACATAGTTCATTTGTGGAGGCAATCAACGCATCAAGATAAGAAGCTTCTTTCCCTTTCTCATACCCACGGGAGAGGAACTGGAACTCCTCTGCTCCCATGGCATACGCCTCATCAATCCCTTTCTTCAAAGTCTGGACTGCCTGTCTTCTCTCCTCTTCATCCAAGCTATTGATATTCAGCTTCTTCGCAAAGAGTAGGGAGTGTCCACTATAAGTACAATCACAATGTGCACTCTTGATCATGGCAGGTACAGACTCATACAACGATGAGAATGGCAAACTTCCAATCTCCATAACCTGAAAGGTGGGATCTACAAGAAGCTTCTTGAGAGAGACATGATAGTCTTGTTCACTATTTGAACAAGAGGGATAGGCCATGGAGACCACTATTCCAAGCCGACAAAATGCATGAATATCTGTATGCATTACACTTCCCCTTCCAGAATGTTCTTTACCTTCTCGCAACAAAGAACGGGGCTTGCGAGTACCGGTACACCCGCTAGCTTCTCTGCTTCTTCTTGCAAATGACCCATGGAAGCTTGGGCAAGGACAATACAGTCATACCCTTTCACCTGCTTGATCATCTCAAGTACCAGACGGTTATGTGTTTCCATATCCCCAGCACGCATAGCGGTATAGGCTGGTTCATTGTCCTCAGCATCCACCTCTATCTCGGTTCCTGCGATAGCTGCCTCTTGGTTGAGTTTACTGATGGTGGGCTCAAGGGTGCTCATGGCGGTGGCGACACCTTGATTTTCTTGCCAATACGAACAGCTTTCTCTGTCATTGCATCATCAATGGCAACAATAGGAACATTGATAAACGGCCTGATGAGTTGTACGGCGGGGGTGAGTGTTGAACAGGTAACGACAATGACATCGGGTTTGGTCAGTTCACAGGATTGCAAATCATTAAACAACCGCTTTCGGTTCTCCAATGAGAAATAGCCAATCTCAGCAGGATCAGAAGCAAGAAAATCATCAAGAATGTTATGAATTTTCAACTTCTGGCCCACTACATTCTCCAGCAATTCTGGAAAACTGCCCAATACCGGTCGTACCGTATGGATAAGTGCAACACGTTTCATCGTAGTATCCCCTCTTTCTTTTGTTTCATTTTGCATTAGTAAGTCTATCACGAAGTTGAGGGATGAAAGAGAACCTCTTCCACCCCTCAAGATCAAAGTCACATGACTCGCAAGTCCTTACTCAGACTTACCGATTGACTCAAGGTAGTCAGCCTGGAACTTCATACCATACGCTCTGAAAGTATCGGTGTCCATGAAATCGGGAACCAGCTTCTGCTTCTCGATGTAGCCTTTCTGCCAAGCTTCGGTGTCGTTGACCTGCTTCATGACATTGCTCCAGTAGTTGACTGCAGCCTGACTCATGCTCTTGGGAGCAACAACAGATCTCCAGTTGGGAACCTCTACGTTCTCGTAGCCGAGTTCGCTGAGGGTCGGAGCACCACCAAGGTTTCCAGGGAAACGACTGGTGGAAAGTGCCAAAACCGGGGTGAGCTTGCCAGCTTCTACATACTGGGAAGCAGCTGCAGGCTTGGAGATCAAGAGGTCGAAGTGACCACCAAGA
>Ga0265295_1005297_pt1 | contig 16567 bp, 12 predicted proteins | sample Munlansysbiofilm_FD_192503 | JGI IMG/M metagenome (GOLD analysis project Ga0265295, IMG submission 192503) | Leachate microbial communities from a municipal landfill in Southern Ontario, Canada - Methane capture system biofilm | ecosystem: Engineered > Solid waste > Landfill > Unclassified ... | reverse complement strand
GGCGCGGGCGGGCGGCCTCTTCGCCCAGCCGGGCCTTTTTGTCGGCCTCATATTCCTGGTAGTTGCCATCGAAGAACACCACTTGGGAATCCCCTTCGAAAGCCAGGATATGAGTGGCAATCCGATCCAGAAACCAGCGATCGTGGCTGATCACCAGCACCGAACCGGCGAATTCCAGCAGGGCGTCTTCCAGGGCGCGCAAGGTCTCGACGTCCAGATCGTTGGACGGTTCGTCCAGCAGCAGCACGTTGCCGCCCGCCACCAGGGTCTTGGCCAGATGCAGGCGGCCACGTTCGCCACCCGACAGCTTGCCGACCTGCTTGCCCTGGTCTGCGCCCTTGAAGTTGAATCGGCCCAGATAGGCCCGCGCCGGCATCTCGAACCGGCCCACGGTCAACAGATCGGCGCCATCGGAGATGGCGTCGAACACGGTCTTGTCATCGGGCAAGGATTCGCGCGACTGATCCACGTAGGCCAGCTTCACTGTCTGCCCCAGGATGACCTCGCCGGAATCCGGGGCTTCCTGGCCCGCAATCATGCGAAACAGCGTGGATTTGCCGGCGCCGTTGGGGCCAATGATGCCGACGATGGCCCCGGCGGGAATCCGGAAGCTGAGATCATCGATCAGGAGCCGGTCGCCAAAGGACTTGGATACGTTGCGAAATTCGATGACCTCGTTGCCCAGGCGTTCGGCCACGGGAATGAAGATTTCCTGGGTCTCGTTGCGTTTCTGGTATTCGTGCGAGGACAGTTCCTCGAAACGCGCCAGGCGCGCCTTGGCCTTGGCCTGGCGGCCCTTGGGGTTCTGCCGCACCCATTCCAGCTCTTTCTTGATGGTGCGCTGGCGGGCGGATTCGGCGGCTTCTTCCTGTTTCAGGCGGGCTTCCTTTTGTTCCAGCCAGGAACTGTAGTTGCCTTTCCAGGGGATGCCGTGCCCCCGGTCCAGTTCCAGGATCCATTCGGCGGCGTTGTCCAGGAAGTACCGATCGTGGGTCACGGCCACGACCGTGCCGGGAAACTGCCGCAGGAAGACCTCCAGCCATTCGACCGATTCGGCATCCAGGTGGTTGGTGGGTTCGTCCAGCAGCAGCATGTCGGGCTTGGACAGCAGCAGGCGGCACAGGGCCACCCGGCGTTTTTCCCCACCGGACAGTTTGGCAACCCCGGCATCCCAGGGCGGCAACCGCAAGGCATCTGCGGCGATTTCCATCTGGGTCTCGATATCGTCGCTGCCACTGGTGGCAGCGGCTGCGATGACGGCCTCGAGTTCGGCCTGTTCGGCGGCCAGGGCATCGAAGTCGGCATCCGGTTCGGCATAGGCCGCGTAGACTTCGTCCAGGCGCTTGCGGGCCTCGAAGACCTCGCCCAGGCCCGCCTCGACAGCCTGGCGGACGGTGTGCCCGGGATCGAGTTGCGGTTCCTGGGGCAGGTAGCCAATGCGCAAGCCTGCCATGGGAATGGCTTCGCCCTCGATGTCCTTGTCCACACCGGCCATGATTTTCAGCAGGGTGGATTTGCCCGAGCCGTTCAGGCCCAGCACCCCGATCTTGGCGCCGGGAAAGAAAGACAGGGAAATATCCCGCAGGATCTGACGTTTGGGCGGCACGATCTTGCCGACCCGGTTCATGGAATAGACGTACTGTGCCATGTCTCGACCGTGAAAAGGCGGGCCGAAGGATTCGGCTGCGCAAAGCCCCGATTGTAGGCCGGACGGGCGGCGACTCAAACCGTACAATGCCCCTCATCAGCCACCCCATCCCTGAACCGCCATGACGCTTCCTCTCGCATTCACTTCTGCCGAGGCCGACCTGCTGGGCCGCACCGCCGATGCACTGTGCGCCTGGCTGGGCAAGCCCGTGATCGCCGAAATCGTGTCCGAGCCCGACGCAGGCTACGAATGGGCCCTGTTCGCCCTGCCACTGGGCCCCAAGGACGAAGACGACAACCGGCCTCGCGTCCAGGCGGGGGGGCCCGAAGCGCGCTTCCTGGGGCACTGCGGCGGCCTGGGCCTGAGTGACGGCCAGGCCGTGGATTGCGAATTCCTCTGGGCCGTGCAGTTATCCGACCTGGAAGGCGTGCGCTACATCAAGGTGAACGCAGAAGGCGAAGAAGTCGCCTGGACCGACACGTTGACGGACCTGCTGCCCTTCGATCTGAACGAAGTCGACACGCCGCCGGACGACGAAGATGATCCCGAAAACGGGTCAGACCCTGCGGACTGACCCGCACCGGGCGAATCGGAACGGCTTGCCAGCCGCGACGTGGAAAGAGGCCGCGCCGGAATGCTCAAATCGCCACCGGGCATTTGGCGCGCGCCGCTGCTGCACGCACACGATCGCGCAGGAACAGCACCGCCCCGGCCGGCCACATGGCAGCCACCAGCAGGCGTGACGACCAGCGATTCAGGCGACGCCCGGCAGGGCGGGCCACCCGCTGTGCGCGCAAGTGCAGACCAAAGCGGGTGTAACGGATCGCCGCGCCGAAGAACGACGTCGGCTGGTAGCGGAACCATTCCAGGCAATACGCCACCGTGTCATGGGCCAGCAGCCACAGGCCCAGCGCATGGCGTCCGCCATCGGCCCGCCCCTCGCGCGACAGGCTGCCCGGATCATCGTGATACACGCGGAACACCTGGTTGACGAAGCGAGTCAGATACCCGGCCCGGGCAATCGCCCGCCACACCAGGCTTTCGGGCACGAACCCGGGAATGTCCTCGGGAAAAGGAAACTGGCGCAACACGTCGGTGCGCAGGCAACCGAATTTTTCGCCCCGGACGTGGTAGCGGAAGGTCATGTCCAGCGAGGACACATCCATCACATCCCGGGGATACATGTCACCCACCACCTTGCCATCCGGCCGTGCGCACAGGCCCGTGATCGCCACGGTACGGTCACGCAGGGCGGGCGGCATCTGTTCCCAGACTCCAGCCATGTGATACAGCGCATTGGGATCGAGTTCATCGTCGCTGTCGATGGCGACCAGCCATTCGCCCTGGGCGTGCCGCACGCCGTTGTTGAAGGCTGTTTTCTTGTGTTGATTAGGTTGCCAGACGTAACGGATGGGGAAGCTGGCTTCCTGCTGCCACCCCCGGACCAGCGTCCGGGTGGCATCCGTTGAACCGTCGTCCACGACCACCCATTCAAAGTCCTGGAAGGACTGTTCTCGCAGTGAGCGGTATACGCGCCCCAGTGTATGCGCGCGGTTGTAGGTCGGCGTGACCACGGAAAACAGATGACGCCAACAAGCCATGCCGGCAGGCCCCTCCTCATTTCAATCCGTTCATGATAGCCGCAAAAAAAACCACGAACCGTTGGGTTCGTGGTTTCCCTGATGCCGAATTGTATGCAAACAATACGGCAGGCTGGGCCAATCGATCAGGCGCGCTTGACCTTTTCCAGCATCTTGAAGACGCCCTTGGGCGAGCGCACGAACAGTCGCTTGAAGGCCTTGCCAAGGCAGCGGCGTTCAAGCGTATTGCGCCGCGTGCGTTTGATTTCTGCCATGTGGATCTCCTGGTGTAAGGCGGGCTTGAAAGCAAAACATGCCATTTTAGCAAAATTTCACCTGCCAGCGGCGGTCAATTGTTGCCGCTTCACCTCGCATCCCGGGAGGCGCAACAGCGCCTCACGCCGGATTATGATGGCAAGATGAACGCACCCATCCGCATTTTCGGCGCCCGCCAGCACAACCTGAAGAACCTGGATCTCACGATCCGCACCGGCGAACTCCTGGTGATCACGGGCGTGTCCGGATCCGGCAAAAGCTCGCTGGCCTTCGATACCCTGTACGCCGAAGGCCAGCGCCGCTATGTCGAGACCTTCTCGCCCTACGCACGCCAGTTCCTGGACCGCATGGACAAGCCCCAGGTCGATCGCATCGAAGGCATCCTGCCGGCCATCGCCATCGACCAGGTCAACCCGGTGCGCAATTCGCGCAGCACCGTGGGCACCATGACCGAACTGAACGACCACCTGAAGCTGCTCTACGCCCGCGCCGGCCACCTGCATTGCCGCAGCTGCGCCCGGCCCGTGATGCGCGACAATCCCGCCAGCATCCGGCGCCAGCTGGACGGCCTGTGCGCGGCCCGCGATCCGCGCCTGGTCATCACGTTCCCGATCTCGGTACCTGCCAATTTCACCGAAGACGAGGTGCGCGGTTTCCTGGAACAGCAAGGCTACACGCGCATCCACGAGCAGGACGCACCCGTCCCGGCAGCCGAACCCGCAGCGCCCGCCGCCAAAGCGGGGGGCAGGCGCAAGACGGCAGAACCCCTCCGGCGCGTACTGCATGTCGTACAGGACCGCTTCCGCCTGGGCAATGCGGAACCCGCGCGCGTGGACGAAGCCCTGGAAACCGCCCTGCGCCAGGGCAATGGCCGGCTCACCGTCCACGCGCTGTTCGACGAGGGCGAGCAGGCCTGGCGCTTCAGTGCCGGCCTGCATTGCGCGCACTGCGACATCGACTACAGCACACCGCTGCCCAGCACGTTTTCCTTCAATTCCCCGCTGGGCGCCTGCGAGCACTGCCGGGGTTTCGGCCGGGTGATGGGCATCGACTACGGCCTGGTCGTGCCCGACGAGACGCGCAGCCTGCGAGACGGGGCGATCAAGCCCTGGCAGACCGCCAGCTACAAGGAATGCCAGGTCGAAATGGAACGCTACGCCCCCAAGGCCGGCGTGCGCCTGGACGTGCCCTGGCGCGATCTGACGGACGAGGAGCGCCACTGGGTGATCGGCGGCGCCCCCGACTGGAAAGGCGGCCCATCCGCCTGGAAACACCAATGGTATGGCGTGCAACGTTTCTTCGACTGGCTGGAATCCCGCGCCTACAAGATGCACGTGCGGGTCCTGCTGTCGAAATACCGCAGCTATACGCCCTGCCCGCACTGCAAAGGCGCGCGCCTGAAACCGGACGCCACGCTGTGGCGCCTGGGGCAGGACCGCGAGCCGATTCCCGGCACGCCCCGTTTTTTGCCCGTGCACGCGCGCTGGACGCCCGAACAGCTGGCGGCCTTGCCCGGCCTGGGACTGCATGACCTGATGCGACTGCCCATCGAACGGGTGCGGGACTGGTTCGAGCACATCGAACTGGGCCGTGCCCTGGACGAGGCCCTGACCGAACTATTGGACGAGGTCCGCGCCCGCCTGCGATTCCTGTGCGATGTCGGACTGGGCTATCTGTCGTTGGATCGCCAGAGCCGCACCCTGTCGGGCGGCGAAGTCCAGCGCATCAACCTGACCACCGCACTGGGCACGTCCCTGGTGAACACGCTGTTCGTGCTGGATGAACCGTCCATTGGCCTGCATCCGCGCGACATCCACCGCATCGTCCAGGTCATGCACCGTCTGCGCGACCACGGCAACACGCTGGTCGTGGTGGAACACGACCCCCAGGTCATGATGGCCGCCGACCGCATCCTGGACATCGGCCCAGGGCCTGGCGAACGCGGTGGACGCATCGTCTTCGACGGCACCCCGGCCGAGCTGTCCACGGCCGATACGCTGACAGGCCGCTATTTCGGGGGTCGGATGCGAATCGAATCGCCGCGTCCCCTGCCGGTACAGGACAATACGCCGCGCCTGCTGCTGCAAGGCGTCCGCGCCAACAACCTGCAGGACGTGAATTTTTCCCTGCCGCTGGGCCGGCTGGTGTGCCTGACCGGCGTGTCCGGTTCGGGCAAATCCACCCTGGTCCAGGATGTGCTCTACCCCGCTTTGCTGAAACGCCTGGGCCGCGCCACCGAAGCCCCGGGGGCATACGCCGCCCTGCTGGGCGCGGAGCAGATCGCCGATGTGGTGATGGTCGACCAGACGCCCATCGGCAAGACGGCCCGTTCCAACCCCGCCAGCTACGTCGGCGCTTTCGACGCCATCCGCAAACTGTTCGCCACCGCCGCACTGTCCCAGGAACGCGGCTATACCGCCGGCACCTTCAGCTTCAACACCGGCGATGGCCGCTGCCCTGGCTGCGGCGGCACCGGCTTCGAACATGTCGAGATGCAGTTCCTGTCGGACGTGTACCTGCGCTGCCCGGACTGCGATGGCCGCCGCTTCCGCCCCCAGGTACTGGAGGTGCGCATCGAACACCTGGGCCGCAGCGCCTCGATCGACGAAGTCCTGGACATGACCGTGAGCGAAGCGCTGGACTTTTTCAAGGGCCTGCGTGACGTGCAGTGGGGCCTGGCGCCCCTGGCCGACGTGGGCCTGGAATACGTGCGCCTGGGCCAGCCCGTGCCCACCCTGTCGGGCGGCGAGGCCCAGCGCCTGAAACTGGCCGGCCACCTGGCCGAGGCCGCGCGTTCGCGGGCGCCCCGAGGGGCGCTGAAAGGCAGCCTGCTGCTGTTCGACGAACCCACCACGGGCCTGCATTTCGACGATATCGCCCGCCTGATGCGGGCCTTCCGCAAGCTGCTGGCCGCCGGTCATTCGCTGCTGATCATCGAGCACAATCTGGACGTGATCCGGGCCGCCGACTGGGTCGTGGACCTGGGGCCCGACGGCGGCGACCAGGGCGGCCACATCGTGGCGGAAGGCACGCCGGAAACCCTGATGCGCCATCCGGATTCCCACACCGGCCGGGCGCTGTCCGACTACGCGCACCAGATCGACCATCCGGCGCTGACCCTGCGTGAACCCGCGCCGCGCCTGCCCGCAACGGCAAGCAGCCCGGACATCCACATCCTGAATGCCCGCGAGCACAATCTGAAAGGCATCGACGTCCACATCCCGCGCAATGCCTTCACGGTCATCACCGGGGTTTCGGGTTCCGGCAAATCCACCCTGGCCTTCGACATCCTGTTCAACGAGGGCCAGCGGCGCTACCTGGAATCCCTGAACGCCTACGCGCGCGCCATCGTGCAGCCGGCCGGCAAGCCGGACGTGGATGCGATCTACGGCATCCCGCCGACCGTCGCCATCGAACAGCGCACCAGCCGGGGGGGGCGCAAGTCCACCGTCGCCACCATGACGGAGATTCACCATTTCCTGCGCCTGCTGTACGTGCGCCTGGGCACCCAGATGTGCCCGGACTGCAATGTCCCCGTGGCGCCGCAAACACCGGAACAGATCGTCGCCCAGCTGCTGCGCGACCATGCCGGCGAACACATCGGCCTGCTGGCACCGCTGGTGGTGGCGCGCAAGGGCTACTACACCGACCTGGCGAAATGGGCGGCTTCACATGGATACACCCATTTGCGCGTGGATGGCGCCTTCATCCCGGTCGCTCCCTGGCCGCGACTGGACCGCTACCAGGAACACACGATCGAGCTGCCGGTCCGCGATCTGATCGTGGACCTGCGCGACGAGGCCGGCCTGCGCGAGGCCGTGCGTGCGGCCCTGGCGCTGGGCCATGGCAGCTTCCGCGTGCTGGCCGGCCTGACCGCGCCAGGCCCGGCCACGATCGAAGCCCGCCGCGCCGCCGGCCTGGCCCCCGACCCCCGCCTGCTGACTTTTTCCATCAAACGCGCATGCCCGAGCTGCGGCACCAGCTTCCCGGAACCCGACCCGCGCCTGTTTTCCTACAATTCACGCCATGGCTGGTGTCCAGGCTGCTACGGTACCGGCCTGCAACTGACCGGCTTTACCGCAGACCAGACCGGCGAAGAATCCGTCTGGCTGGACGAGACTTCCGGCCAGCCACAGCCCTGCCCACAATGCCAGGGCCAGCGGCTGAACCGTGTGGCGCGGGCCTTTCTCTGGCGCGGCCGGTCCATCGCCGAACTGGCCTCGATGCCCGTCAGCGACGCCCAGCGCTTTTTCCTGGGCCTGGGCGCCCAGGGCCGCGAAGCCGAAATCGCCCGCGACATCCTGGCCGAGATCCGCAGCCGCCTGGACTTCATGATGGACGTGGGCCTGGGCTACCTGGCCCTGGATCGGGCCGCCCCGACCCTGTCGGGCGGCGAAGCCCAGCGCATCCGCCTGGCGGCGCAGCTGGGCTCGAACCTGCAGGGCGTGTGCTATGTGCTGGACGAACCCACCATCGGCCTGCACCCACGTGACAACCGCATCCTGCTGGATGCGCTAAGCCGCCTGGAAGGCAACGGCAACACCCTGGTGGTGGTCGAGCACGACGAGGACACCATCCGCCGCGCCGGCCACGTGATCGACATCGGCCCCGGAGCCGGCGTGCGCGGTGGCATGGTCGTGGCCCAGGGCACGGTCAATGAAATCGCCCGCAACCCGGCCTCGGTCACCGGACGCTACCTGCGTGAACCCCTGGTCCATCCCATGAATGGGCGCCGACCCGTGGACGCCGCCACCCCCAGCCTGGACATCGAGGACGCCACGCTGCACAACCTGCGCCAGGCGAACGCGCGCATCCCGCTGGGACGGCTGAGCGTCATCACCGGAGTCTCGGGTTCGGGCAAGTCCACATTGGCGCGCGACGTGCTGCTGGACAACCTGGCGCGCCGGGTCGGCCAGCACCAGAACGGTCCCTGGCAGGGTTGCCGGACGATCCACGGCTGGCAGGCCATCGACCGCGTGCTGGAAGTCGACCAGACGCCCATCGGCAAGACGCCCCGGTCCTGCCCGGCCACCTACGTAGGCTTCTGGGACGACATCCGCAAACTCTATGCCGGCACGCGCGAATCACGGCTGCGCGGCTGGACGGCCTCGCGCTTTTCTTTCAACACCGGCGACGGCCGCTGCCCGGAATGCGAAGGACAGGGCATGCGCACCATCGAGATGAGCTTCCTGCCGGACGTCAAGGTGCCGTGCGACGCCTGCCACGGCGCGCGCTTCAACCAGGAAACCCTCGGCGTGCAATGGAATGGCCGCAGCGCGGGCGAGGTGCTGCGCATGGAAGTCGACAACGCCATCGGCCAGTTTTCCGCGCACCGCCGCATTGCCCGTGCACTGCAACTGATGCAGGACGTGGGCCTGGGCTACCTGACGCTGGGCCAGCCTTCGCCGACGCTGTCCGGCGGCGAAGCCCAGCGCATCAAGCTGGTCACCGAACTGACCAAGGCGCATCTGGACGAGGGCGTGCTGCGCACCGGCCGCGCCTCGCGCGTGCCGCACACGCTGTACGTGCTGGACGAACCGACGGTGGGCCTGTCCACCGCAGACGTGGAAAAGCTGATCCGCGTGCTGCACCGGCTGGTGGACGCAGGCCATACCGTCGTGGTCATCGAGCACAATCTGGATGTCATCGCCGAGGCCGACTGGATCGTAGACCTGGGCCCCGAAGGCGGTGACCAGGGGGGCCGTGTCGTCGCCCAGGGCAGCCCCGAGCAGCTCTGCGCCAGCCCGACGCATACGGGACGGATTCTGGCGGAATTTCTCGCAGCCGGACATGCGCGCAGCGCCGTGGGGGCCTGATGACCTGCCTGTTCGAAAACCGGCTGGCGGATCGCTCGCTGCGGCTGTCTGATCCGATCGCGCGCATCGCCGTCCACCACCGTGCGGAACTGCCCGCCGCCTGGGACGCCATCGAGGCCGCCCGGCAGTCGGGACGCTGGATTGCGTTGCTACTGGACTACGAACTGGGCGAATGGCTGGCCCCCGAAGCCGCCGACCCCGCCGACCGGGACGCACGCGACCCACTGCCCCGCCTGAGCGCGCTGGTCTACGCACACGCCGAACACGGGCCCTGCGTGCAGCCCGAGGCACCCGGCGGCGACTCGCACTGGGATCCGGCCCCCCAGCCGATGGTATCCCGCGAACAGCATGCCCAGGCCATCGAAACCGTGCGCGCCGGCATCGCCCGGGGCGACTACTATCAGATCAACTACACCCTGCCCCTGCGCCTGCGCTGGACTCCCGGCCTGGACCCCTTGCGGGCCTATACCCATCTGGCCAGCCGCCATCCCGTCGCCCACGCCGCCTGCGTGCGCGACGGCGAACGCTGGGTCTTGTCTCTGTCACCCGAACTGTTCGTGGCCCGCGAGGGCACGCGCCTGCGCGTGCGGCCCATGAAAGGCACCGCCCCACGCCACGCCGATCCCGCCTGGGACCGGCAGGCCGCCGAAGCACTGCAACGCAGTGTCAAGAATCGCGCGGAAAACCTGATGATCGTGGACCTGCTGCGCAACGACCTGGGCCGCATTGCCGTACCCGGCAGCGTGCGCGTGCCGGCCCTGTTCAGCCTGGAGGCCTATCCTTCAGTCTGGACCCTGACGTCCACCGTAGAAGCCGAAGCACCGGACGCCCCGCTGTCCGAAGTGCTGCGAGCCCTGTTTCCCTGTGGCTCGATCACGGGCGCACCCAAGATCGCCGCCATGCGCGCCATCCGGACACTGGAAGCCCGCCGTCGCGGCATCTACTGCGGCAGCGTCGGCTGGCTGGCCCCGAATGGGGATTTTTCCCTCAACGTCGCCATCCGCACCATCGAACTGCGCGCCGGCCAGGCCGAATTCGGCGTAGGCGGCGGCATCGTGTACGATTCCCGGGCCGCCGACGAATGGGAGGAATGCCTGTGGAAAGCCCGCATCCTGGATCTGGACTGAGCCCGTCCGACCCGGCACTGCCCGTGCCCCCCACTAGCGAAATCCAGCGGCTCGCCCCCGACCTGATCGAAACCATGCGGCTGGAACGCGGCCAGGTCGCGCTCTGGCCTGGCCACCGGGCGCGGCTGCTGGCATCCGCCCGGGCGCTGGGCTATCCGCTGGATGCAAACGCGCTGGATGATTGGATGACTGGGCAGATCCGGGGCCTGGCAGCGGGCGAAGCCGCCCTTGCGCGCACCGGCACAGACACGCCACCCGCCAGCGCGCCGCAGCGCCTGCGCCTGCTGCTGGCGGTCGATGGCCGGCTGTCCCTGGAGGCCGCGCCGCTGCCGCCGACGCTCGAACCGGTCCGCCTTGCCTGGGCGGCGGACGTTCTGGGGCCGGACGCGGTGCTGGATGCACACGATCCCTGGCTGCGGCACAAGACGACCCACCGCCCTCGTTTTGCAGCAGCACAGCGCTGGCTGCACGTCCATCCCGAGTATTTCGACCTGATTTTCTGCAACAGCGCCGGCGAACTGTGCGAAGGCAGCCGCAGCACGATCTATGTCCAAGGCACGGATGGCGTCTGGCTGACCCCGCCCCTGGCCTGCGGCCTGCTGCCCGGCGTGCAGCGCCAGGCCCTGCTGGACGCAGGCGCGGCACGCGAAGCGCGGCTGAGTCTGACCGACCTGCGCCAGGCCCCGGCCCTGCGGGTATCGAACGCCTTGCGCGGTTGGCTGGATGCGCAGCCAGGGAAGCCCTGAACAAGTAAAGACTGGAATTCACCAGGCAGGATACTAGGCCGCCAGCCCCTGCCGGATCGCCCAATCGGCTGCCGCCATGCCCATGGTGGCCGTGATCGCCACGGCTGAACCATAACCTGCGCAGGACAGGCCCTGCGGTGCGGCCATGGTCGCGACGGAACCCTGGTCCGCCGCCACATCAGTCGCGCGCCCCGCCGCCGACGCCTCACGCACCCAGGCCGAAGGCAGCACCACCGGCTGCTCGAACCACAGGCAATGCACCCCCATGCGCGGCACCCGGCGGCGCGGCTTGCCGCCTGCCGTCCCGCCCTTGGGGTAGCCATGGCGCTGGCGCAGTTCCTGGCGCACCCGGCCCAGCAAGGCATCATGCGCCGCCAGCGACAAGTCCCCCGCCCGCAAGGCCAGCGGATCCGTCTTGCCACCCGCCCCGCCGCACACCAGCAGCGGCCAGGCCGCCGTGCGGGCCTGCAGGATCATGGCGATCTTGGCGGCTACCTGATCGGTGCAATCCAGCAGCACGCCAGGCGTCCCCGACAGAATGGCAGCCACATTGTCCGGACCGATGAAATCATCGATGCACACGATGCGGCAGCCCGGATTGATGTCGCGGATGCGGTCCGCCATGGCGGCGACCTTGGCCTGTCCCAGGGTACTGCCCAGGGCATGGACCTGGCGATTGATGTTGGATTCGGCCACGTGATCCAGGTCCACCAGCGTCAACGCCCCCACCCCCGAACGGGCCAGGGCTTCTGCGCACCAGGCGCCGACACCGCCAATGCCGGCCACGACCACGTGCATTGCCGCCAGCGCCCGCCGGGCACCATCGCCGTACAAACGGTCCAGCCCGCCAAAACGGCGCGCAGCGTCGGCATCGGCAGCATGGGGGGCGGCAGGCGGGAAATCAGGCATCACGGCAACGGGTACCAAGGGAAACGTTTCATTTTAGCCAAGGCCGTCTGCGCAGGCGCCCCCTCTGCGCAAGTCCTCTACAATACAAGCTTGTTTCCATCTCAAACATCGCCCGCTCCTCGTGAACACGCCCGCCGCCCGCGCCAGCCAGCTTCCGCCTCCGCCGGAAGCCTTTCATCTGCGCGACGCCGCCTGGCACCAGGCCTCCATTGAACACACCCTGAAACACTGGGATGGCCATTCCGACCTGTGGGTGTTCGGCTACGGTTCTCTGATCTGGCGACCAGAATTCGACTACCTGGAATCACGCCGTGCACACATCTACGGCTATCACCGCGCCCTGTGCCTGTGGTCGCGCATCAACCGTGGGACGCCCGAACGCCCCGGCCTGGTCTTCGGCCTGGACCTGGGCGGCTCATGCGAAGGCACCACCTACCGGATCGCCAGCGCCCGGGTGCCCGATATCATGGGCCCCCTCTGGCAGCGTGAAATGCCCAGCGCATCCTATATCCCGCGCTGGCTGAACTGCCACACATCATCCGGCCCCGTATCCGGCCTGGTCTTCACCACGGACCGCCAGGACGAAGGCTACGTCACGGGCCTGTCCATCGAAGAAACCGTCGCCATCGTGCGCCAGGGGTACGGACGTTACGGATCCTGTACCGAATACGTGCTGCAAACGGCCGATGCCCTGGACGCGGCCGGCATCACGGACCGCCGCCTGCGCACCATTGCGCGTTTACTGCGTGCCCCCTCTGACCTCATTTCCTGATCAAAACGCCATGTCCATCGCCGATATCCGCCAGACCTACCAGAAGTTCGAACTGCTCGAATCCGCCGCAGCCGCCGACCCCTACACCCAATTCGACCACTGGTTCCAGCAGGCCCTGCACAGCGAGGTCCGCGAACCAACCGCGATGACCCTGGCAACGGCCGATACGGCGGGCCGGCCTTCGGCGCGCATCGTCCTGCTCAAGGATTTCGATAAGCGGGGCTTCGTGTTCTACACCAACTACCAGTCCCGCAAGGGCCTGGAACTGAACGCCAACCCCCAGGCCGGATTGTTGTTCTTCTGGCCCGAACTTGAACGGCAAGTCCGCATCGAAGGCCCTGTCAGCCCCGTGTCGGCAGCGGAATCCGACGCCTATTACGCCAGCCGGCCCCTGGGGTCGCGCATCGGCGCCTGGGCATCCCCCCAAAGCCAGCCCATCACCCACGAAGCCCTGGCCGAACGCGTAGCCGAACTCAGCAAGACACTGGGCGAGGACCCCGCCCGCCCGCCTCATTGGGGCGGCTACCGCCTGGAACCCACCCGCGTCGAATTCTGGCAAGGCCGGCCTTCGCGCCTGCACGATCGACTGGTCTACTCGCGCGATGCCGAGGGCGACTGGACGCTGGACCGCATCGCGCCCTGAATCCCCATGCGCCCACAACCCACCCCTGCCGACTTCCCGGCCCTGTATTTCCGCTCGGCGCTGGGCCGTTTCCCCACCGGCGTCACCGTCATCACGGCAGAACATCCCGACACCGGCACCCCGCTGGGCCTGACGATCAGTTCCTTCAGTTCGGTCTCGTTGACGCCGCCCATGGTGCTGTGGACGTTGACGCACACGGCCTCGTCCCTGGCGGCTTTCAAGACCCTGAACCGCTACGTCATCCATGTGCTGTCCGCTGGTCAGGTGGATCTGGCGCGGCGCTTCGCCAAGGGGCCGCAAGCCGATCGATTCACCGGCCAGGCGCTGGACCGCGCGCCCAACGGCACCCTGATGCTGGCCGATCCCCGCTGCGCCGCCTGGTTCGAATGCCACAACACCCAGCGCCACGAAGCCGGCGACCACACGATTTTCGTCGGTCAGGTCGAACATTGCCACCGCCAGTTGCTGTCGCCCCTGATCTATCATGCGGGCGATTTCGAACTGACCCCCGGCAGCGAGCCGCTTTCCCGTAACTGATGTCCTGCCCGGCTGATTCAGTACGGATCCACCAGACAGGGCACCCGCGCGACTTCTCCAGGCCCACACCGCCTGCGACAGACACCATGCACGACTACATCCTGACCCTATCCTGCCCTGATCGCATGGGCATCGTCCACACCGTCAGCAGCTGGCTGCTGACCCATCACGGCAACATCGTTCACGCCCAGCAGTTCGGCGACCCGGATTCATCGCGGTTTTTCCTGCGGGTCCATTTCGCCTTGCCCGTCGCCGAACCGGTCGCATCCCTGGCGGACGATTTCGCCGGCATCGCCGAACGTTTCGAGATGCAATGCCAGTTCCATGACACCACCCGCAAGGCCAGGCTGCTGGTGCTGGTCAGCCGCCAGGGGCATTGCCTGAATGACCTGCTGTTCCGGGTCAGCGCCGGCCAGTTGCCGGCAGAAGTCGTCGGCGTGGTCTCGAACCACACGGATTTCCGCGCGCTGGCGCAGTCCCACGGCCTGCCCTTTCATCACCTGCCCGTGACGGCCGAGACCCGTGCCGCGCAAGAAGCGCAGATCCTGGATCTGGTCGAACGCGAACACGTCGATCTGGTGGTCCTGGCGCGCTACATGCAGATTCTTTCACCCGCGTTGTGCCGCGCCCTGGAAGGCCGCGCCATCAACATCCACCACAGCTTCCTGCCCGGTTTCAAGGGCGCCCGGCCGTATTACCAGGCCCATGCGCGCGGTGTGAAGCTGATCGGGGCCACGGCACACTACGTGACCGAGGACCTGGACGAAGGCCCCATCATCGAACAGGACATCGAACGCGTGGACCATGCCATGGGACCCGAAGACCTGACGCGCATCGGCAGCGACATCGAATCCGTGGTGCTGTCCCGCGCCGTGCGCTGGCACGTCGAACACCGCATCCTGCTCAACGGGCAGCGCACCGTGGTGTTCCGCTGACAGGCGCCGCGCCGCCGGATCCTACGCGGCACCCAGATCGAACAGATTGGTGGCCTCGGTCTCGAACACCTGGACATCATCCTGGTTGTACAGCCGCCAGGTCCAGCGGACGATCCCCAGGTCGGCCCGCGTGGCCGATACCCGCTTGCTGTCCACCGTGGCCTCCAGGCGCAGCCGGTCGCCCGGCCGCACGGGCGCGATCCAGCGCAAGCGTTCCAGCCCGGGCGAACCGAAGGACTCGGAATCATGCAGGACGGCCTCGGTGGCCATGCGCATGGCCAATCCACAAGTCATCCAGCCACTGGCGATCAGCCCCCCCCAGCGGCCTTCACGGGCGCGCTCGGCATCGATGTGAAACCACTGCGGATCATAGGCACGCGCAAATGCCAGCATCTCGGCTTCGTCCACCGTGACTGGGCCATGACAGATCACCTGGCCAGGTTCGAGTTCCCTGAATTTCATCGCTCATGCTCCCGAAAACGGCAGCGGGCCAGTTCAAGGCGTTCTTAGGCGAACGCAGCAGCGGCCCGCGCAATACGGTCATTGATCCCCTGCCAGGCCGGACCGGCGGGGGGACGTTGCAACAGAATCCGATCATAGCCGGCCTCGTCCAGATCACGCAGCAGCGCATACAGCCGGCGTGCGTAGACCACCGGATCAGCCGGCAGGACAATCCAGTCCACGCCCGCAGGCGCCGCGCCCGGCGCGTCTTCCAGCACGACAACCGCCAGGCGTCGGCCTGCCACCGGGGCCTGACGCCCCTCGATCCAGTCCGCCAGGGCACCAATGGTGATCAAGGACACCGGGGTGCGTGGCGCGTAGTGCGCCTTGAGCGCGCCCGACACCCGAGGCGCCGCAGCATCGGGCAAGGCCGGCGACTCGCCCAGCACTTCGGCAATCTGCACCGCCGTCACCTGGCCGGGCCGCAGCAGCACAGGGCCGATGCCCTGGTCAAGCCGCGACAGATCCAGGATCGTGGACTCGATGCCGACGTCCGAGGCGCCGCCTTCGAGGATCATCAGCGCCTGCTCATCCAGATGTGGAAATTCGCTGCGCACATGCTCCGCGCATGTGGGAGAAACCTGGCCAAACTGATTCGCCGATGGCGCCGCCACGCCGCCGCTGCCATGCGGCTTGAGGTGCGCGAACGCATGCAGCAGACGCTGCGCCACGGGATGCGAGGGGCATCGCAGGCCGATGCTGTCCTGTCCGCCGCTGACAGCGTCCGGAATACGGGCCGCGCGTGGCAGGATCAGCGTCAACGGCCCCGGCCAGAAAGCCGCCATCAACCGCCGGGCCTGATGCGGGACCACAGCCGCCCAATAGCCAGGGTCCGTCTCGGGGGACAAATGAACGATGACAGGATGGTTGGCGGGCCGCCGTTTGGCGGCATAGATGCGCGCAACGGCCTCGGGATTTTCGGCATCCGCCCCCAGGCCATAGACCGTCTCTGTCGGAAAGGCCACCAGCCGACCTTGGGCCAGCCGCTGGGCGGCTTCCAGGATCTGCTCGGGGCCGGATTCTGACAGGGCCACAGCCGCACACGGCTCAGGCATCGGACAGCCCCAGCACGGCCGA
>Ga0265295_1005296_pt1 | contig 16572 bp, 9 predicted proteins | sample Munlansysbiofilm_FD_192503 | JGI IMG/M metagenome (GOLD analysis project Ga0265295, IMG submission 192503) | Leachate microbial communities from a municipal landfill in Southern Ontario, Canada - Methane capture system biofilm | ecosystem: Engineered > Solid waste > Landfill > Unclassified ... | reverse complement strand
GCACCAAAGAATCCAAAGAATTCGCCATCATTTTTGTATACGGCTAACCCATTAATTGAACCTGCCAATAATAAGTACACGTTGTTACCATTGTCAGTCACGACTTTGGTTGGTTCAAATGTATCGGTTGGCGCAAAATAAACGGAGTTCGTTGGTCTTTCATAGGTCACGGTTCTAATGTATGAATTAGATGGGCTATCATATTCAAACTTAAATGCCTTTTTCAAGCCATAGTCTGATACATATAAAGCACCATCCTTACCAACATGAACGCCTTGTGGGTCATCTAGGATGCCTTCACCAATGATCATGACCACTTCGTCTTGTAAACTATATTTTAAGACACGACCATTTTTTGAGTCAGCGATATACACGTTATCTTCGCTATCGACTGTGATGTCTTCTGGTTCATTTAGGTTTTCACCACCAAAACTAGACGTGACAGATAGCGGTAGATAAGCATCTTGTGTTGGTACAATTCTACCTTGGACATTTGAATAAGTGAATGTGTTATAAGGAATGCCATTTTCTGCTTTGGTTTGTTTCGTTGGGGCAATCAAGAAAACAAGCAATAAAATGGTTGTAATTAATAATTTCTTCATTATTTGATACCTGAGTGAGCCATCGTATTCATAACCTTGCTTTGTAAGAATATGAATAGGATTAAGTTAGGCACAAACATGATTAAGCTGGCTGCTGCAGCCATCCCTTGACCAGCGACATTATTGCCCGCTGCGCTGGTTAAACTCATCATGTAAAACGCCAATGTACGTTTTGACTCATCTGTGATAAATGTAATAGATGTCGATGTATCATTCCAAATTTGTTGGAATGCTAAAATCCCGACGGTTGCAATCGCAGGTGATACGATTGGTCTGATGATGTGATAGAAAATTTGCATTTCTGATGCGCCATCAATTTTCGCACTTTCAATCAATTCATTTGGTGTTTGGTCTATAAATTGCTTAATTAAGAACATCGCAACTGGCATAACTGCTACTGGTAAAATATGTGCCCAGTATGTGTCGATGATCCCAAGTTGTGCAATGACTAAATACCTTGGAATTTGAACGGCAATCGGGACGAACATCAACGCTAATGTGTTGATTTCAAACAACATCTTCTTCCCTCTAAAGTGTAATTTAGATAAACCATATGCGGATAAAGCCGTAATCGTAATCGCGAAGAATACCCCAACACTTGTGATTAATAAGCTGTTAATTAAGTATCTTGAAAAAGGTACACCTGATGCCGATGAAATACGTGCTAGTTCCGTAAAGTTATTTAGAGTCGCATTTCTAACAAAGAATCTTGGTGGATATGCGAACAGTTCACTAATTGGTTTAAAGGCATGATTGATGATGAATAATATAGGCAGTAACATCATAATGGCCATTGGGATTAAGATTAGATAAAATCCGATTTGGCTTCTATGAAAGCTCGTTGGATTGATTCTTGTGCCTTGAAAACTTGCCATAAATTAATCCCTCTCTCCTAGAATTTTTTGTGTCACTTTCGATAACGAATAGACAATTAACAATAGTGCAACGCTCACTGCCGAAGCATAGCCCATGGCATATCTGATGAACCCGAAGTCTTCAATATGGTTGACAATTAATTGCCCAGCATATTGAGGTGTTGGGTTAGACCCAGATAGCGCAACCCCAATACCACCGGCTTGGAATGTACCAACAACGGCCATAACCGCACCGAATAGCATTTGCGGACGCATTTGCGGGATCGTAATATAAAAGATTTCTTGTGTTCTATTCTTAATACCATCGATATAGGCTGCTTCATAAAGGGTTTGGTCAATATTCAAGACCCCCGCTAACATCGCAAGGAACCCAACACCCATACTACTCCATAAAGAGACCACAATCATGATCGTCATTAAATAGTCAGGTGATTGTAAGAACTGAATTGGTTCTAATATAACGCCCCAGTTCATCAACCAGCTATTTAAATACCCATTGGCATCACCAGAGAATATAATACGCCACATTGAAGCAAGCGCTACCCCCATGGTTAGAGATGGTGAATAAAGAATAATGGCTAAAACCGTTCTAGGTTTAGATGGAATTTGTGCTAACATCCAAGCCAGTAAAAATGATAATAAATAACCAACTGGACCAACGATCAATGCAAATCGAATGGTATTAGGTAATACATTTTGCATGAATACGGTGTCCATGGTGATTAATTCAATATAGTTTGTGACTGCAATGTAATTTGGGGTTTGAATGGCATTAAAATATGTCAATGATAACCCCATTGCAATGATCACCGGTACGATGATGAATACTGCAAATAATGTCCAATACGGTACGATAAACCATGCTGGATGATTCATTCTTTTAAGCATTGTCTACCTCCGTTAACCATAGGTCAATGTTATAAATCGATGGGACTGTATAATTCTTGATGACGACGCCGTTTTCGACGTAGCCAAATTCAGCCATCTTATACAAGATTTCGCGATTTGAAATACGAACCGCATCATCTAGCGCTAATCTTGCGTTTAAACCATTATAGACTATCTTACTCCAAGCATTTGAGATTTCACGTTCAACCATATAAGTACCAGGTATACGAGATGCTTCAATACCGTAAGTCCATTGTTCTAAGACCACTTGTTTGAATTGTTCAGGCATACTAGATTCCATAAAGGCATTGACGTTAGCAGAGTTCCAGAAGTATTGCTTACCATACGTGGTTTGCAAATTAAAGGCAAATTCTGATTGAACTTCTGTTGACATCCACCAAGATAAGAAATCCCATGATTCTGCTTTATATTTGGTTGACGATAAGATCATCGATGCTTGTGCACCGACTGGTGAATATCTAACGATTTCATCTGTGAATTCATCATAAACACCTGGGTGTAAATCCATACCCCATAACCCATCTAATTCAGATGCAGCTGTGGTTAATAAAATGTATGTGGATAAATCTGATACCCCAATCGGTAATGTGCCATATCTAAATTGATTATAGAAGCTAGCAACACGTTGTGGTAAGTTATAAAGGGTGAATAAATCACTCATCAATTCGATACCTTCAAGCGTTTCATCGCTATTAATAGCGGTTGACATACCATTTGGCGCATATAAATCGCCACCGAATTGGTAAATGAATGGTAGGGTTGCCACAAATGGTTTTAACCCTTCATATTGTGCAAGTGGTACGAAATAGTTCATACCATAACTTTGTAATAACGGTAAAATCTCAATGATTTCATCCCATGTTTGTGGGATATCTGTGACACCAATTGAGTTAAGAATATCTTCTCTATAATAAGTCACCCAGAAGTTTTGTGTTTCTGGTAAGCCATAAACCCCTTGTTCAAAGACATAAGGAATCATCGCGCCTTTAGAGAAGTTTGTGACTAAGTCTTCATAACCTTCAAACTGTCTTAAGTCCAGTGATGCTTGTCTGATAGCGAAATCATAAGGAATCCAGTGATCGACACCAATTGCTAAATCTGGTGCATCACCTGCAATATTCGCAAGGATCAGTTTATTTTGGTCAGGCATTTGTGATAATGTGATTTTCATATCGCCTTGATAAGATCTATCAATCATCATTTGCATGATTTCGATATATTGTCTTGGATGGTTTACCCAAACAACCAGTTCGTTAGAACCTCTATTTGATGCAGAATATGGGTTATTCACAAATGATAATACCAAGCGTTTTAACCCTTCCCAGCTACTAACAAACACGTTAGCGTATGGTTTGGACAATCTTGTGTCACCATGAACGATGGTTCTTTCTAATTCTAAGTTTTGACGCATCAAGCGTTGCATCAAGTCACCAAGCATTTGGTTAACGGACGAGTCACCATCAGAGAATTGAACCATTCTACCTGGTAACTTGTTAACGTTATTTGCGATGCTAGTTAGTCTATCTGCTGCCACCTTTAGGTTTAGTATTTCAGATGGGGCATCATTATTGGATAATGACAGTAATGTTTGATACAGTTGTCTAAGTTCAAATGACCAACGGTCAATGTCGCCTTGTGCCTCTGGGAAATAAGTTTCAATGTCCCAGTCACGGTAACGGTCTGTACCACCTGATGTATATTTTTTAATTCTAAGTGATAAGTCTTGAATATTACTCATAATGAGTTTAATGGTTTCAATCGTATTTCGGTATGGATATAAGACTGCTTCCATTGTGATGGTGTTTGTACCCGCTTCTAAATAAATCTTCACATTATCACCAGATTCATTCACTAATGTACGATTAACGAATGATGTGGTATACGGGAATGCATAAGCTTCTAATAAATCGAATGGCACTTCGCCATTAATATATATTTTTCTGAATACAGGCATGTCTTTGATCAAATATTGTCTGTATCTAAATGACACGTTGTAATAGCCACTTTCTTCAACTTCAATCTCATAAGTGATAGATTGACCACCATTTTGCCAAGAATCACCGAAAATGGTATTCATTTCCAAAAATTGTGTATTGTAGTAAAGACTTGATGGGTCTCTTTCCGCTCTTAAGCGAATCGACGCATCACTTCTTTCGTATAAGTGTTTAGCAGATATTTCGATGTTAGATTTAACCACATCACTATTACCGTGTTGGGCTAAATAAGCGTCATACGTTAAGATTGGTTCATCTTTCACGAAATACACTTGTCCAACTAAGTATGAACCACTTACGTGATTCAAGGTGATTTCATCATTGCTTTCTAAGTAAAATGCGAAATTGCCAGGATGCATGCCCTTTAAATCTTTAATCACTTGATTTTTCCAAGTCATGACTTTGCTTGAAGATGGTTGAATTTCATTTTCATAACGGTCTTTCGCAAATTCAGTTGAGTCGAACACCCAAGTGCTATCTAAAATCAGTGTTCTAGTTTCATAAAATGGATAATCGCCATTTACTTTGATGCCAATTTGTGTGGTTTGTACAGATGTAGTGACATCCATATAATCGATGGCTAAATAATATAAGCCACTTTCAATCGTGCCCACATTAAACGTTAATGTGTCACCGTGTGAATCAAACAAACCCACGGTATCAGATGCTTCAGGTTTTGAATCACGATACGCTTGAATTTGTGTTTGATATGTGTCTAAACTTGAATCAATTAGACTACCTACCATATCTAATGGAAAAAATGTCTTTTCAACATCTGTTTTTTGATAGTTCTTCTCCTCATAGGATTGCAAGACATTTGAGTATGTGTCTTCAGTCACACTTGATGGTGCAGATACCTCATATGCATGTGAGAGCACACGCGCGTCAAAAAAAACATTTTTAGAACTGACTCGGAAGAATGATGCGACCACATAAATAACCAGTACGAGTGACAGTACCGATAGTATGGTTTTCTTTGCCCCAAACGCGACAAAAAATGCTTTTATATCCTTCCAAAGCTTTGATAAAAAACGAATCACTTTCGTGTTCTTCAGGCGTTTTTTCATAAATTACCTCCAATAGATATGATATCAAGAGGGCGTTATGCCCTCTTGACAGTCATTTAATATCTTATTCTGCGCCTAATGCGGCGATTTCTTGTTGTACTAATTCATTTGCTTTAAGGTTCCATTGTTCAGCAAATGTAGGTACTGCAGTTGGTCCCGCAGTTTGTAACTCAGTCCATCTGTATGGATTTTCTGGATCTGAAACCCATGCCCAGAAAGTCTTATAGCCCGCTAACCATTTGTCAAGGTCAGGTCTAGCATTTGAAATACGGTCTAATGTATAATCAATACCTTCGATACCGTCAACAAGTGCATCTACTCTGTCCCAAACGCCTGGATAATCAGCCATTGGGAATCTGTCAAGATAGACAGGTGTTTCGCCAGCTAATTCAGCTGCTGCTTTGTCTTCTTCATATAGATCCAGTCTTGCATTCCAACCATCTTGACCAAATGTCATCCACTTAGCTAATAGGAATGCTTCTTCAGGATATTTAGTTTGAGCAGAAACAGCTTGATAGTCCAAGATGGTAGGTGGGAATAAACCTTCTGATCCAGATGGATATGGCCAGAATCCCATGTTTATACCATTGTCTTTTGCTTCTTGTAATACCCAGAATTGCCATGAACCTTCGATATCCATCGCTGCATAACCAGTTTGGATAACGTAAGTTTGTAATGCTGGTGTGTTTGCCCAGTCTTCTTCAGGATATCTAGAAGTAACACCTAAGTTATTTTCATAGTTATCGATTTCAACTTTAGCTTGCATTGCGGCGATCCACTCTGCATCTGTGTAGTTGAATTTTGTACCATCCCAAGTGTCATAACCATAAGATGAGTTGTTCATCATAGGCCATACTTGTTGGAAGTCCGGTGAACCATACCATGTGTCAAAACCGATGACTAAGTTTTCAGTATTAACAATGTCATAGTTTGTGATTGCTTTTGCAATTTCAACAAATTCTGAATGTGTCCAGTCTTTAACAGGATAACCATTTTCATCTAAACGGAATTTACCCGCTTGTGATGTTAACCCAGAGTTTTCGAAAATATCTAAGTTAATGAAAATCCCTTTTAAGAATTGGAACGAAGGTACCGCATAACGGTGACCGTTGTAAACGGCTGTTGTTGCGATATCGTCATAAATCATTTCAGCGTCTGCATCTTCATCCCACATATCTGCTAAGTCAAGTGTTAAACCGTTTAGTACGATTGTTGGCACGTTGTCTGTTGCGAATACGTCAGGTAGTAGACCAGCTTGAGCTGCATTGACCAAGTTGCCAGTAAACTCAGCACCTGATCCTGTGATATCTTGACGCAATGTTACACGGATATTTGGATATTTTTCCATGAACTTGTCAAGCATGCGTTGATTGAATTCAGGGTTGCCCCAGTCCGCATATGTTAATTCGATGTATTTAGTTGTTGTACCACCGTTGCCACCGCATGCTGCAAGTGTTAGTGCTACAAAACCAACCATCATTAATGTTAATAATTTTTTCATTGATTATCTCCTAAGCGAATACTTGATAAAGTAAGATTTCAGAAATTGTAAATACGCCAGCTTCGCTTACAAAACCTTCGCCAAGACCACCAAAGTCAAATTCAAATTTAACTTGATCAGTAATGTCATTTGCGACAACAAAGTCAACATATACTACTTTTTCTTCATTTGCAGTTACTGCTACATCTTCTTTAGTGCCTTCTAGAATAGATTGGTAACCCCATGCAGGGACAACCATGTTAATTCTTAGGTCTCTAGTTACAGATGAAGTAACCACTACTTTAAGTCTGTATGAACCGGCTACTAAACCATTTAACATTTGGTAAACGTGTGGTTGATAAGCAGCTGCTAATGCAGTTACTGTAACGACTGCTTCGCCTTCAACTCTAGTCATAGAACCTTCGCCACCGCCTGCATTGTCATAAACCCAACCAACAACTTGGTTACCTTGACCATTTTTAATGATTTCAGGTGCTTCAGCAACTTTTTCTTTTAATGAAAGGTTATCTAATGTAACAACACCTGCAGCATAAGCTGGTGTAGTACCAAGTTCGAAGCTTAATACTAAGCCTGCATGATCAGCTTCTGTGACAGTAAATTCAAATGTTTGTGACACAACTGCTGTTGTGATTGGTGATGCTAATTGTTCAAAGTATGATAAGTAAGAACCTGGCACGAAAATCTTCACGTTCATGTCTCTTGCAACAGTTGCACTGACATCAAACTTAAGTTCGTATGTTTTACCGTTTTGTAATGCGATACCATCTTGGTTAAATTGAATTGTCCAAGCTTGACCTTCACTACCTGGTGAAACAATGTCTAGGATATGCGCATTATTTTCTGTGTAAGTCACTTCAGCGGCACCGCCCCAATCTTGTCTCCATAAATAGAAACCTTGGCTGTCCATGCTTGTGTTGACTAATAATGTGTCTAACATAGCTTCTTGTAATTTAACATTGTCAATTGAGACAATACCTGCTGCATAAGCTGCTGTATTACCTAAGTCAAATTCAAACTTAACGTCTAGTTCAGACTTAGTTGCTGTAAATACAACGTCAAATGTTTGCCATTCAGTGGTTAATGCTAAACCATTTGTTCTTGCGAATTCGCTATTAGTTTGAGAAGTGATGACGAAATTTACGTCTCTCGCTACTGAAGCTTTAAGATCGAATTGTGCTCTATATGTTACGCCTTCTTCAAGGTCAACTAATTGTAAAGCTTGTACTGACCAACCATCTTGTTGATCACCTGCATTTGTGATATCGACTTGGAATGTACCGTCAACGATGTTTGCAGTATAAACTGCTACTGTGTTCCAGTCTTGTCCCCAAGTAGTCCATTCTGCTGGATCACCTAAAGCTGCTTCAAAGTCACCATTCACGATTAAATTCGTGTCTGAGAATTGCATAGAAACAATCGATAATGTCACAACGAATTCTGCACTGTTTCCAGCTGCATCTTCAACTGTGTAAGTTAATGTGTAAACACCTTCAACCGTTGTATCAATTGCTGTAACAACTGCTTGTGAACCATCTTTGATAACCAATGTGATGTCTTCAGAAACGTCGCCATCTACGATATCAAATGCAGTTACGCCAGCCATTGCATCATATGTTGTATTTAATCTAATTGTTTTATTTTCAATTAAACCTGAGAATGCAGGTGCTGTTGTATCAGGGTCAGCAGTTGCTTCTTCGATTGTGATATCATCAAACCAAAGTGTTGCATCTACTTGAACACCAGCAAATTTACCTAATTCAAATAAGATACCACCACGGTGGTTTTCTTCAGCTTGATTCATTGTAAATTTGTATGAATAAGTTGCCCATTCAGTTGTGATAACTTTAGAAATTGCTAAACCAGGTTTGAAATCTGTAAAGTATGGTGCACCAGATAATAGTTCACCAACTTGAAGGTTAATTTCTTTTTCAACTGAAGACTTAGCTCTGAATGTAATTTCATAAGTCTTACCATTTTCGAATGGTACATTCATTTGACCAAATCTTGGTGTATAAACGTTTGAACCAGCGACAACGTCCACTTTTAACGCGCCATCTTCAGCAGTGATTTCCATTGCTGCGCCATCGGCTACATAGTTAACAGCTGGGTCTGTCCAACCGCCTGTACCTGCTGAGAAGTCAGGGTTAATTAACATTTGTCCTTCAACTTGTTCAGGATTTAATACGGTTAAATAACGCCATTTTTCAGCGACAAATTCGCCTACAGTTACCACATATTTAATGGCTACTGCACCGACTGCTTGTGTATCTAACATGTGAGTGCTTGATACTGTAGCTGTTGTAACATAAGTGATTTGATCCGTGTAATCTACACCATCATCCCCTGTAGCTGTTACGCCAGCTAATACATTAAACTCTGAGTTATAAGCGATGTCCATCTTGTCGCTTGTACCGGCGAATGTAATACGTGATAATTTGGCTTCTTCTTGACAACCAGCAAGTATTAATACGCCTAAAACAGATAATGCTAAAATCATAAATACTTTTTTCATTTGGCTTCCTCCCTATTTATAAATACATTTATTTCTAAAACGTTGCCTAAGCGAACGTCCGATGCCCATAATCCAATGTTACTGCCTTTAATCCAGTGAGACCCTTCATGGTTAATCACTTCAATGTCTGTGATCACTGCTTTTTCATCATATGTATTCAAGCCAAGTGGATTCACATAGGTGATTTTTTGGCCGTACAGTTTAAATGACGCTTTACCATCTTTGAAATACTTTTTGTGTAGTTTAGGTCTAAATGTTAAGCTTAAACCATTGTCAGTCATTTCAAATGGTTTTTTACCAATGAACATTTCTTTATACATCGATAACATTTCTGCAGTCGATCCAGATAATCTAGATACGAACCCTTGACCATGTTTACTTGGGTCTGGGTTAGTGGATGTTGCTAAGAAACTGGAGTTTTCAAGTGGCGATCTGCCATACACTTCAGGATCCATAAAGCATACCAAGTTTGTATCTAGTTCTTCATAGAATTCATCATATAAACCAGCTTTAATCAAACCTAGTAAATACTTATAAGTCATATGTAAGAAGTTTGATTCACGTTCTAACCAACCTTTGGTGAATGCTCTAATACGGCCAATCTCATTCGAGAAAGCATCTAGCGACACAGAAGTTTGATAGAACTTTTGTTTTTTATCGTAGAGTTCACTTGCTTTAATCGCCTGATAAAGTTTCTTTGCATACACTTTGTCATTGGTTTGTTTTAAGAATCTTGCTGGCGCTTCTAAGAATGCTGGGATTTTTACCATATTGAATGCATTGATATGCACAAGTGGTAAACCGTAATGACCAATCACTGGTTCATTGTTTGCTAAGATTTGTTCAAACTCAGTTGCTTCAAAGGTTAAATAAGTTGGTACAATATCGTCTAAGTTAATCGCCTTTTCACTAGCTTTCTCTAAATCATGTTCAATTTTTTCTAGTAGATTTAATACAGATTTTGAAGAAACTTTCGATAGGGTTACAGGGCTTAGTAATGCTTTTCTATAAGCTTCAAGTGCAGTTACTCTTTGGTCCCAAAGCTTATGTCCATCACCAGTTAGGTTTTCATAGGCGGCCATTAAATCTAATAATGGTGTTAAGACTTCTATGTTGTGATCCCCGGCTTTAGAAAATGCATCCACTAAGAAATGGTTGAGTTTCTTCAGCTCAAACATTTCTGATACACCAGAACCGAATAGACCTGGTAAACCGTTCATGGCATCATTCCAACCTGGTTTATTCGCTTCATAAGACAAGCCGATACCAGCTGGGTCTAATAGACCATATTTATTTAATACGAGTGTGACTAATTTAGACGCTAGTTCTACTTCAATTGGTTTGTTATCTAACATGAGGAAACTGTGGTCACCTTTAAAGTGATCAAGTGCCCCATATTGTCTGACTTTACCATCTTTGGTTAAGACATGTTTTTCATGTCTTGGTCTAACGTATGTATGACTGTCGAAGAATTGATAACGTTTATCTTCAAACAACAGCTTTTCTTGATGCTCAGGGTAAATATCTAAGTACCCTTCTAATAAATCATACAAGTAGGTAAAGTGATCATTCCAATACCCTTCACCGAATGAGGCTTTGATGATTGGTTTTGAATCCTTTAAGATGACAAACATCATCGATTCAGCTTGTTGTTTATCATAGCCATGATCAATCAGTGCTTTATAGACTTGACCAGGTGTGAATGTTTGTTTTAGTAATGCTTGAGTGCCTTCATACGCCATTTGACCGACATACTTAAATTGTAATCCTTCAATCGATAGCGGATTATATCCATCTGCACCAATTAAAGATGCAAAGTGCCATAGGTTGTGGTCTTTGACGAACGGATGGAACCAAGTATCATTTCTTCTATTTTGAAGGACATCCCTAAAGTTACCATTACCTTGTGAGTAAAATTCAGGTGCAATCGAGAAGAAATTATAGTCTCTTTCAAGGTCACCATGTTTTCTTGAGAATAAATGGTAACTCACTTGTTGACCTTTGGTTTCGAAATTAAATGGTTCGCCACCTCTTAATAGATTATCTAGATAACATTGTTTCAAGTAAGCATCAAATAGTGGTAATGCAGTTTCTGTTTCAATGTTGCTCGTTAAATCGTCGTGTAATTGTTTGTTTTCAATTTCTTTATGGTTGATATAATTTTGGTTTGTCTTACCAACAAACGCTTTTAAGATTTCTAAGTCAGACGTATAACCAATCAGTGCTGAAAATGTGAATGTCTTCTCTAGTTTTGTTTCATATAGTGAGAAGGCACATGGCACTTGGTTAACAGTCACTTGTGGTTTTTGTGATAATTGCTTGCTGCTTTGATACATAAAACCATATGGTTTGGCAAAAGATGTATCTTGTTCAAACACCATTTTTGTATCGGCGATGATGACTGGTTTAGCATCATCTGAGATTGGTAGGTAATAATTACCATCGGTCACTTCACTAACTTCTGCTGAGTCGCCAGTGGATGCTCTTAGTTTATAGAAGGCATATCCATGACCAAAATCAACGTCCATCCAACTTTGTAACAAGTTTGAGATGGCTTTGAATCCGCCGTAATCAATACCAGAAGGTAAGATTTGGGTTAATCCATCTAGGACTTCAATGTCTTTTTGATCAAAACCAACGTTCTCTATGATGACTTTTCTAACCAATGCACCAAGTGGTTCATTTGGTAATGTGAAATACTTCACCGTTACTTTGATGCCAATCGTTTCGTTTGTCTCACAAATCGAAACTGCTTCACGGTCTACCATGAGTTTTTGATTCAAGTTTTCTTCTTTAAAAAACTCATACGTTACACCATTAACTTTAATAAATGTTCTAAAACCAATGGTCTTGGTGTACATGTAAGCGGCATTTGCTGGGAAGAATTCTAAGATCGCACCATTTTTGTCTTGTCTACCAAATGAGGAGATCAATTGACCTCTGTTCACATAGAAACTCCACATTGGTATCCCGTCTTTACCAGCAATACCTGGTAAGAAACTAGAAAATGGCTTATGTTTTTGATAATTTGTCTGTATAAATGTTTGTTGCTGGTTTTGCTTCATTCTAATCCTCCGGAAATCGGTTTCTTTATTAATCAAAATTAGGAGCACTATGTGCTACCTATTTTGTTAAAACGCTTACATATCTAAGGAAATCGGTTTCTTTAATTTCCTATTACTATCATAGCATATTATGTAATCGTTTACAAGTATTTTTATTTCATTTTGTGGTGTCTCTTTTTACTAAAGTAACTGGCATCAAAGTTAATGTCTCTACTTTTTCGCTTTTGTGGTTTATTAAGGTTAATAAGGACTTCGCAGCCTTGTGCGCAATAGCTTCTCTATCTTGTCTAATTGTGGTTAGACTTGGTGTAAAGTGTCTTGCAAATGCGATGTCATCAAAACCAATGATTTGAATGTCTTCAGGAATCCTGATTTTTTGCTCTTGAAGCGCTTTTAATACCCCTAAGGCAATGTCATCTGATCCGACTAGTAATGCTTCAGGCAAGGTTTTGGTTTGTTCAAGTAACTTAAATACGGCATTATAGCCAGATGTAAACCCAAATGATTCTGCTTCAACAATGATGGATTCATCGATTGTTTTATCATGCATTTGAAAATATGATTTATAAGCTTGAAAACGTTCAACGAAAGCTTTCGAGGTTTGTGGACCTGTGATCATACCGACACTATTGACTTGTTGTTCATTAAACAAATAGTCCAGGCTAATGTTAATCCCTAGCACGTTATCTGAAATGATGGAGTGGATACCCGGAATGATGATATCGGTCGAAACGACTGGGATATTCATACTTGCAAGCTCATAAATACCTTGGTCGTCATAATCGCCAACCACAATGTAGACACCATCAACTTTTTTATTCATACACCATTCATAATAGCTCATCTTATTTTTCCCTAATCGTGAGACGATGAATGATAACTCGTAACCTTCTTTTTCAACATAATTTTTGAAATGTTGTAAGATGCTAGAGAAAAACGAGTGTTCTAATCCGATATGTAATTCTTCAGAGAATACGACACCAATCGTATAACTTCTTTTAGACTTTAACATTCTGGCGGATGTGACTGGTACATAACCTACTTCTTTGATATATTTTAAGACACGTTCTCTCGTGTCTGAAGATACATTTCCGGTTTGATTTAATACTTTAGAGATGGTACCAGGTGATAACCCTAAATCTGCAGCAATTGTGTAAATCGTGCGTTTCATGTTTATTCACTTCTTTCGTAAACTCTCACATATTTAAATAACATTGATACTGGAAATATTGAATCGTCAATCGTACTACCCCACCAACCGCCTAATGCAATATTTAAGATGAGGTAAAATGGTTGGTCAAATGGCCAGCCACCTTCATCGGTCAAACGGTGTTCATCCCCTTTATGGAATGTCACGTAATGCTTTTTATCGATGAAGAATGAAAACTGTTCTTCGTCCCATTCAAAGGCATATTCATGAAAACCGGTCGCTAAACTTTGATCTTCAATGACTCTGGTAGGTTGTTGATGATTATGATGATTATAAGACTTTGAATGTAGTGAGAAATGGACAACCCCTGGGTTATGACCAACGTGTTCCATTAAATCTATTTCCCCACATAGTGGCCATGCGACACCTTTTTGAAATGAGTTAGGCAATAACCAGATTGCTGGCCATGTGCCTTTACCAAGTGGTAACTGCGCCATCACTTCAACGCGGCCATATTGAATGCTTTTCTTACCATAAGTCGTTAGTTTCGCACTTGTGTATTGTCTATTTTCGTAAGCTTCTTTTTTTGCGACAATGTGCAACAAACCATCTTTGACAAAGGCATTATCGAGTTTATCTGTGTAATATTGATCCTCGCCATTACCAAATCCATGTCCACCTGTTTCAAACTGCCAGATTGACTCATTTGGTTTGCCGTCTTTGTCAAACTCATCTGACCAAAGTAATTTATATGATGCCATGATTTTCTCCTGTTAAACGAATTACTGCCGCTTTTTGTTTTTCTGTTAAAACATGAAAAGGCGAGTTGTCGTCTGATGTATTTTCTTCTTCAATGATCAAGAGTTTACACGTTTTAGATAAGACATGTGAGTGATAAACACCTTTTTTCATGTTGTAGACTTTGTTTTTTTCTAAATGTATTGGTTTGACTTCATCTTGATCTAAATAAAATAGCGTTGCAGCACCTTCTAGTAAGACAAATGCTTCATCTGTCTCTAAATGGGCTTGGAATTTTGTGATATTTTCTTTATCCAATTCATCAATATAATTTAGGATCGCAATACGCCAAGATTGAAATGAAAACAACTTTTGATAGCCAATCTCGTTATATTGGTAAACCTCATAATGTGTCATCTAGCATCACCTCAACATTACCATTTAGCGCATTAAACGTGCGTTTGTCTGTCAATACACCATTTTCCTTGATCCATTTGATGACATATTTGCCATAAGCTAATTTCTTTGGATTAAGATATGTAATGACACGTTTCTTACCGAATAAATACGTTTCAATTGAAGCCACACCATCGATGAAATCTGCTTTGTCCAACTTTGGTGTGAATGTGACTTTACCAATGTGCATTTGAATGCCAAACACTTCTTGTCTGAGTGCTTTTAGTAACCATGATGCAGAACCCGTTAGATAAGCATATTTACCAACACCTCTTGGTGTGAAGTATTCAGGAATGCCTGCTAGTACATGGGCGTCTTCTTTCATGGCACGGTTAATAATCGCAAATAGCGTTTCTCTCCCTTTTTGAACTAACCCATATTGATATAAACCATAACCGTACATGATGGCCATATGTGAGAATACGGCACCATTTTCTTTATGGCCATAGGCAAAACCAAAGGCTCTACCCATATTGAGTTTGACTTCGTTATAATCCGTATTGAGTTTATACCCGCCGATTGACTTGTCGAATAATGCTTTCTTCGTTTCGATTGCAATGCGGTTCGCTTGTTTTTTAGAAACCGTTTGACTGAGCAATGCCATGGCTTGACCGGTTAACGCTAATGAATCATGGTCTAGGAATTTGCCATCATTGTCAATGTAACTTTGTACCGCTCCAGATTCATGCATGCCGTGTTTTTTCAAGTGATCAATCATATGTTGATACTTTTTGTTTAATGCTTGAATAATCTCTTTTGTTTGATAGGTTTTAACTGGTTCATTAAACGTACTCACGCGATCAAAATAAGCATCTAATGACACCGTCTTTTGATTTAAGTTTAAGGTCAATTCACCAAGCGCTTCAAAGAGCTCAATGCTTTCTTGGTTGCTTTCAGCTAAAATATCGGCCATCAATTTTAAGTTATTGGCATAAAAATGCGTAAAGGCTAATGTTTCACCTAAGTCATGCGCCATATCTAAGCCATCATTCCAATCAGCGTCTTCTAGCTTAATAAACCCATTTTTACCTGTGTTTAATACTGCAACGACGTTTTCTAATAATAAGTGTTCGTAAATGGTACCTAAATATTGTTTACCATCTATAGTCACACGGTTATCTTTCGCAATCTCTTTCTTGACGCGTTTGGTATAGTGGGTGAACTGATCGTCAAAGTATGGCATTTTTTCAAATAGAAAATCAATGTCACCAGTTTCATGGATATACATTAAAGTGGTCAATAGTGGCCATGCACCATGGTCACTCCAAACACGTACGATGTTATTTCTATCTGCCTTAAATTCACCAAGTTGTTTGCCGATGATGGTCGCATTTGTCCCATCCACTCTAATACCAGCAAAGTTATTAATGAGGGTTTCCTTTACAGTATCATCTTGATACATGATGAGTGCTAGTAAGTCTTGCCATAAATCACGCCAGCCTTTTCCACCTTTACCGTAGTCATGGTGAGGCATATATGAGTTCCCAAAGAAACGTCTCAATATGGGTTGTAGTTGGACAAAGCCAAGATAATTTGAAATGGCTTCATTTTCAATCTTGAAGCCAATCTTATGAACTTCATTTGCCCAGTATGCTTTAGAAACGCTAAGCGCTTCACTGAATGCCTCTTGGTTTAATAACGATTGATAAGATAGTAAAGTTGCTTCATCATTTGATGCACCTAGTCCAATATAGAAAGTCACA
>Ga0265295_1005295_pt1 | contig 16574 bp, 13 predicted proteins | sample Munlansysbiofilm_FD_192503 | JGI IMG/M metagenome (GOLD analysis project Ga0265295, IMG submission 192503) | Leachate microbial communities from a municipal landfill in Southern Ontario, Canada - Methane capture system biofilm | ecosystem: Engineered > Solid waste > Landfill > Unclassified ... | reverse complement strand
GGATCAAGAATCCCATTGCCATCGCCACTTTCCGAGTCGTCAATTGCTAGAGCACCGTATTCAAAAGCGGGAGCATTCGCCTTAATTGTAAAATTTTGCTGCCACTCATAAGTTTCACCTTCATACACACCCTCTATGCTAATGGTAAATACCATTGGTGTTTGGTCTGGCACATCGTTGGCAATAGAGAAGCTGAAAGCGCCATCAAGTGTAACCTCTTGATCAGGATTAATTGGTCCTGCATCAACACTTCCACCTGTAATGGTTACGTATGGATTTTCGGTTAAAATTGTAGCTACAACAGAACTTGCAGTATATGGTTCGTCGGAGATATTTTCCAGTACAACATCTAACGAAATTGTTTCACCATAATTGGGACTTGTGGGTGTTTGGAATGACTTAAGCACTACGTATGGTTCATCGGCTGGCACTGCAGAAAGTTGCCCAGTATAGGTAACCTTATTATAAGCGGTTGCGGTAATCGTAAGGTCAAGAGCTGTTGTTATGGGCTCTGAAAATGAAATCGTAGCACTTCCTCCCTCAACAATCGCTGTACCCAATAGTACAGTTTCACCCTCACCATTAACATACGATATGGCAACAAGAGCACCATCCGTATCGTTTGATACATTAAATGAGCTTGCACCTAAAAACATGGTGGGGTTATGGGATACTAACATTTCCGCAGGGGTATCCGTACGAACAACCAGCGAGGGATCGCCAAAGATTGTCCAGGTATTGGTTTCTGAATATCCTCCGCTACCATGAACATCGTTCATTTTCATACAACCATTGATAACAATACCACCATAAGTACGCTTTATATTATCGGCATACGACTCCGTAAGAATATCGTTCATCTCAGCCTGCCCAGTCAAAGGGGGAAACCAGCTCTGGTTTACTGTTGAAGCAAACACTCCAATAGCTCCAGTTGGGCCTTCGCTCTTACTTGCCCTCATAAACCCTTCGGCAAAGCAAGTTGTGTTAACAAAGTTTCCATTTACACAGGCAACGGAAACAATAAAAGGGAGCTTATTAACATTGGTGAGACTGCTCATATGGCTCAAACCAAAGCCAGTTGTTACCCAAGAGGTAGTACTACCATGGCCAACATAATTACCTATGCCCAACCCGGTGTTTAGGTTTGAGACCACGGTTGATGACGAAGCACCAGGGTCGTACACTTGGTATACATTATCGTAGGTGTAGGCTAATAGCTTATCCCTAATACTATTCATGTGCTGAATATCGGAGGGGTTACTGCCCTCACTGGAAGCTACACCCAAGCCTGTTTTTAGCCAGGTATCGGCCGTGGTTAGGTCACGCTCATAGGTAATAGTTCTATCAACCTGAGTTTCGACATGTTCAACCGTTTCAGCAGAAAATCGGCCAATAAAAGCCTCGGCATAGGAGTCGTTTCCCACGATGTGCCCATAGGCGGCATCGCTATCGCCTGATTTGCTCAAGGGCATTATGTGCTGGCTATCGCCAATTAGCAGAACAAAGGCTAAGCCTTCCTCGCTATTGTACTGATCGGTAATGTAGGTTTTTAGGGCTGTAGGCGATCCGCCAGCATCAGCATAGCTAACAAGTTTTGTGGGCTGTCCCTTCTGGTTTTTCCAGTTAACCAGGGGTTTAATGGCATCCATATAGTCAGCATGAGCAACCACAAGTAGTAAGCCCTCCTCCTCGATGGGGGTATATTTTGCAGAGGAAGCATAGTTTATAAAGTTCCGACTGTAAATTTCATCGAATTCAGCTAGAACTCTTGGGTTAGCCCTTGTCTCGATAAGCTCATTAACCCCCTTAGTTTGCTTGGTAAAAAGGCTAACCGTAATATCTTTATAAACCCTTAATGTTTTGGTTACGGGGTTGTACTGAATAGGGTAAACATCGACAACCTGCCCACGATAATCGCGAAGAATATAGGGTTCACGTAACGAGGCTAGCTCCTCAGGGAAAAAAGCATCCTTTTCGTAAAGCGCTCCCTTTTCGTAGGGAACGTCTTCGGGGTTGATATCTCTGGTTAGCAATCCCTTTGATGGGGCAATGTTGATATTGCTATACTCAACGTACTCGCCTGGCTCAACCCTAAGCTCAACTGAGCCAAAATCGGGTATAATTACTGAACCATTTAGGTAGAACAAATCGGGGCTGCCCTTTTGCATAATTTGAGGCGCATCCCCACTGAATGGAATGGACATGTTTCCATATATCTCGGTTTGAACCTGCTTCAAATGCATTCGATTTACATCGTATTTTAGCACAATGGCATCTGGACTATCAGAGACTAAGCTGACCGAATGGGATTCTGTTGAAGCATCCGAAAGAACCATGCTCTGGTTCTGGGAAATTCCGCTTAAAGTTATCAGTAGCATCGAGATGAAAATCCAGCTAAAAGACAACTTTTTAATTAGATTTTTCTTCATAGTTTTAAAATTAATTTGCAGTAATTTGATTTGATATGCCGTAAAAAGTTCGTTACAAAACTCGGCTAATGTAACAAAAAGATTTTTTGTACAAAAATGTAATCGCCTAGTTGTGTGGTAAAACTTTATCAACCCCCTATTTACTATTGCGTTGTTTAGCTTACAATATAAGAGGAATCATGATGTTTTAGGCTACACGAAAATCTTTTGAACAGGTCGATAATTATTTGAACAGGTCGATAATTAATGGTATAAGGACTCTTTGTACTATGATATGGTAGGTTGAATAACGTATTGGAAAACCCCTCGAAATTTTATTCAAAATTAATTGGTTAAATTAAATATGATACAAATATATCCGATGGGATTAGAAATGTTGAAATATTACAAAAAAAGGGTTTATATTTTTCTTTAAATCGAAAAACGGCATCCCCCTTTTACCTAACCCCCCTTATTCGCTAGAATAATGGGGCATACCTTGTGGAGGACATAACCCTGTTTAAATCGAGTAGGAAGGCAGGAATTAATTCCCTACCTGTCCTCTCACATCACACCACCGTGCGTACCGTTCGGTACACGGCGGTTCTTCAATTTACACCGTAAACCAAACTATAACGATTCGAGAAGAAGACATAACCAGAGAGAGTTAGACCGTCGTTATGTAATTGAACTGTAAGGATAGGGCCATGGGCTGTATGCTGCATATGCCTTATTGTATTCGTGTTCCTCGGGTCGGAACATTGCCGCTGGGGTCCATCAGATTCCACCTCACGATGGACACCGTTGCCTTGAGCTAATGGTAGGTAACTACAACCCCCCATAACGGACTTGCTCCGGCAAGTTAGTGCCTATGCACGGGACAACACAGAAAAGAGGGGAGAGAAAAAAAAGGGGGGGGGTGTTCTCTCCTTTTTTATTTTAGAAATGAAATAGACTAGTTAACACACTTAACCTTTTATTAATTGCGGGTAATTTAAGTGGTTCTATAAATTTATTTACAATACTTAAAAATGTTTTATCTAATTGTTCATCTAATATCACTATTGTCCGGTAAAAAAATAATTCTGAATTTAAGATTCTTCGCTTCACTACGTTTCGCCCTGAAACGTATGTTCGACAAAACCGCTGAAAATAGAAATGCCTTTGTCAATGACAAGTGTTTAGTTTTTAGGGGAGGGCTTGGTTAGCGGCGAAGCCGCTAACCAAGCCCTCCCTTCCCGAATATGACCCAACCCCCTGTCATTCCGACCATAGGGAGGAATCTATAAGTTTTAACCGGACAACAATGATCTAATATCAATTATAACCTATTCTTTTTCTACTATTTCAATTGGATGAAAACTTCTTAAATAAATCTCGCTCGTGCGGATTTGAAAAACGAGCGAGCGATGTTTTTCCTAAACAGATTGCTTCGTCGTTCCTCCCTGCCTACCGGCAGGCAGGCTCGCAATGACGGGGTTTTCCTTCACGTCATTACAATCTCCTTTCCCATTTGTGCAGTCTCCTTTTCCTTCATCCCATTTGCGCTTCGGCGCATTGAAATCTTTTTATTTGCTGGGATATTGGTCGTTTACGCGATCTTGAAGATAGATATTGGTGAACTTGTCTTTATTGGTGTTTTCAAATAGATCACGCCCTTCCTTTTGGCACTCTTTACACGCATCTCTTGGGATAGTAATTCCAAATATTAGAGCAGCCTTATCACTACTTGATGTAATTGTGTTTACGCCTGAACATTGATTACACACCTTAAATTTCTGAATTTGATTCTCTAGTATATTATCAGTATCGTAATAAACTTGCCTATGGTTTTCCACATACTTTTTACCTTTAAATTTTTGCTCAGCAAGCTGAGCGCGGTGTTTCCACAATGTAATTATCTCATCTGACAATCTTTCAACCTCTCTGGTAACCTGTCTTGTCTGCGATACCTTGTCCGGGCTAAAGTCAGGTTCTATTACATGTGAATAATCAAGCCCTGCCATGGCTAAAATTATTCCAACGTTAATATACGGAAGTGCTCCTTCAATAGAATAGCCCCCCTGCAGTACAGCAACATCTGGACTAAGTTTTTCATTAAGTTTCGCATAACCTTTTGCAGAAAAATTCATATTCGCCAATGGATCACTGTAATGATTATCCTGACCCGCTGAGTTGAAAATAATGTCTGGCTTGTATTCGTCTAGTATTGGCATTACAACGTTATCTAAAACATATTCAAAACCCTCATCTCCTGTTTGTGGGGGTAATGGGATGTTAATGTTGTAACCATAAGCAGAAGGACCACCCAATTCATCAATAAAACCTGTTCCGGGATATAATGTTCTGCCGTCTTGGTGGAAAGAGATAAAGAGCGTGTTTTTGTCATTCCAATAAATATCCTGTGTTCCATCTCCATGGTGGCAATCCGTGTCAATAATGGCAACTTTTAAATCGCCGTATTCTTGTCTAATACGCTCTAACATCACTGCCTCAACGTTAACCACACAAAAGCCTCTATCGCCATAAACAACACGATGAGCGTGATGACCTGGCGGCCTAATTAAAGCAAAGGCTTTGTCAACTCTTTTATTCATCACAGATTGCATGGCCTTGATAGCACCGCCAACTGAAATGAAGTGAGATTCTGTTAAACGTTTTTCAACAGTTGGCACTGCAAAATGAACTCTTTTAATATCCTTTGGAACAGCAACAATTGGATTGAAAAATTTTATCCCTTCAATATCCTCAATGCCTTCTTCAAAAATTTGATCTTGCGTATATAACAATCGCTCTTGTCGTTCCGGATGTGTTGGACTTATGGCCCAATCAAATGCTGGGAAGAAAACGATTCCTAGTTTATTTTTAGCTTTAAGCATTATTATCTCCTTTTAATTTGTGAATAAGCCCTGGTTTCACCTGGGCTTTAATTCGTATATTTTGACCTTTAGTCATGAAGCCATCCACCATATTAAAAACACTTTCTTCAATTATTTCTGTGACTAAATCTGCTTGTTCTGCACCCTTTGATATGGCACGTTCTGTCAACAACTCAAGCGCTCTTTCCCTTGCTGAACTGACGTTGTAATTACGATTAATCCTTTCATAAACACCAAGTTCAGGTACAGATAATGTTCCCCTTGATGTATCTGCAATCAGATTTATTTCTGTTGTTATTTTTGCAAGTGCCGCACCAATAGCATTGGCCACTTTATAGTACTGGGGATAGTTGCAGGTAATATTAAATTCCTTTTCTAATCGTGGTGCAAGTACTTTAGCAGGTCCGCCAATCATGTTAATCGATTGTGGAACAAGCTTCTTACCATGTAATAACTCTTCCACAGTATAAACTGGTTTACTATTAATTTCGGTTAATAGCTCATCAACTTTTTCTTTAATCATGCTAGCCATTGTATCTAAAACTTCATCCGCAACTTCATCAATGCTTAATTCTAGATCTTTTGCTAATTGAGATAGTGCTTCATTAGCTAGTGTTTTGTCGCCTATATCCAGCTTACCCAAAACGATCATCGCATCAGTTGGCGTGGCAACGGGGCCACCTAAAGCAAAAGGTTCTCCTTCTCTTCGTGGACCAATCTTAAGCTTATTGTCCTCAACAGTAATACTACTATCTCCACCTAGACCGATTGAAACACTATAGATTGACCTGACAAGTGTTTTATATTAATCAATTTTAATTCCCATTGGTTCAAACAGCGGAATACCATCAGCTAAAAAGAAGATATCTGTTGTTGTTCCACCAATATCTAATAAAACAGCGTCTTGAGTTGTATCCAATAATGCATATATTCCCATCAAACTCGCTGCAGGGCCTGACAATATTGTCTCAACAGGCATGTCTTTCGCTGAATCTATACTCATAATGCCACCATCAGCTTTTAAGATGGCTATGGGGGCTTGAATTCCTTCCTTTTCTAAAGCCAATTTAATGTTATCTGAAAAACTGCTAAACGTGTCGTAAACTGCTGCATTCAAGTATGATGTATTAACTCTTCTTGGAAAGTTAAGCTTCCCAGACGTCGTATGCCCTAACGTGATTTTATGAATATGTTTCGAAACCAATTCCGCAATCTCTAATTCGCTAGTGGGGTTTCTTGTTGAAAACTTCGTAACAATTGCAACGTCATCAATCCTCTCGTCCTTGAATAATGCGATGGCATCATTAATCTCATTTGTATCGATGTTTCCAACGATTTGACCACGGTGATCGGTATATCCATTGATAAAGACGTTTTGATTACCGACTGCTAAGTGCCCATTAGAAAGACCTGGCCCAGTTTGAATAATCATCCCAACATTTGCGGTTTTATTTTCAACAATCGCATTTGTTGAAATTGTGGTACTTAAATTAATTTTTTTAATGGCCGATTTATCAATTCCTTCTAACAACTCCTTTAATGTTGCCCATATTGAAAGGAATAAATCATCGTAATTAGTGGTTTTTTTTACAACATTGATAATTTTACCACCTTGCATAATAACTGCATCTATGTGGGTACCACCCATATCTAGTCCAACAATCATATATATTCTCTCTTTAAAGTAAATATTCCGAATAACATTTTATGTAATTTTAGCTTAATGAAGTTTAGTTAACAAGATGTAGCCTTCTATTAAATTATAACCGTCCCCTTCGACTTCGCTCAGGGTGACGATGAGGCTGAACTGCCTGTCCTGAGCGAAGTCAAGGGTAGTCGAAGCCAACAGCCTTAACTAAACGACATTGAATTATAGCTGGTAAATGTGACTAAGTTAAAAAATCCGAATTCTAGAATCTAATGCAAGGTACAATTTAATTCTATCGAACTCGCACAGGGGAAAAAGTTAAAGAGGCTGGCAAGCAGAAGCTTATGGAAATCTCTATAAAAGAAATGTCTCTGGTTTTAAAGACACTGTGAACAGGTAAGAAACCCTCGCCAATAAGCTTATTATCAAAGAAATTAAATTCCTGTTCTTTTATACTGATTAGATTTCTCGCTCATATCAATTTAACCTTAATTTATGAGATGACCAAACTGTTTCAATCACCAACTCCCTTTACGTGCCACACATAAAGAAAAAAGCCCGGATAACTCCAGGCTTTTGCTTAATATATAATACTGAAAAGTTTCTATTGTTTCACCTTATCGCCATCGTATGCCCATTTGATATAGCTTGCGCCCCAAGTAAAACCTGCGCCAAATGTGGCAAGAATAATGTTGTCGCCCTTACGAAGCTGCGATTCCCACTCCCACAGACAAAGGGGTAAGGTTGCGCTGGTAGTATTACCATAACGCTCAATATTAATCATTACCTGCTCCTTTTTAATGCCCATTCGTTTAGCCGTAGCCTCAATAATGCGCATATTAGCTTGGTGCGGAACAAGCCAGTTTAGCTGATCGGGCTCAATGTTATTACGTTTCATTACCTCAACAGCCGTGTCGGCCATGTGCGAAACAGCCGCCTTAAATACGGGTTGCCCCTCTTGGTAAATAAAATGCTGTCGCTTATCGATGGTTTCGTGTGTTGGAGGATACATTGATCCGCCAGCCACCTGATGAAGGTGCTTACGACCAGCACCATCAACCTGCATCATAGAATCAATAACGCCGAATCCTTCGGTGTTAGGCTCTAAAAGCACAGCTCCGGCTCCATCGCCAAAAATAGGGCAGGTTTGCCTGTCGGTATAATCGGTAATCGACGACATCTTGTCGGCGCCAACCACCACAACCTTCTTGTGGGTTCCCGATTCAACAAATTTTGATGCTGTAATAAGAGCATAAAGGAAACTTGAACAACCAGCGTTCATGTCGAATCCAAATGCGTTTTTAATGCCACACTTATCGCTTATAATATTTGCTGTGGCGGGGAACAGCATATCGGGGGTAACCACTCCACAAATAAGCATGTCTACCTCATCGGGATGGGTATTAGTTTTACGCAGCAAATCGTTAACTGCCCGAAAGGCCATATCGCTTGTACCCTTGCCTTCGCCTTTCAAAATTCTACGTTCCTTAATACCAATCCGAGTCATGATCCACTCGTCGGTGGTATCGACCATCTGACTAAGTTCCTGGTTAGTAAGAATATAATCAGGGGTGTAACCGGCAACACCGGTAATTGCAGCAGTGATTTTTCCCATTAGCTAAATACTTCTTTAAATTTTTCGCAAAGTTCAGTTTTAATAACCGTTTTGGTTTGCAAAATCATATTCATAATAGCCCTAGCATTGGATACTCCATGACCAATAATAACCGGAGCATTAACACCAAGGACGGGAGTTCCGCCATAGTTTTCAAAATTAAACATTTCGAAAAAGGGATCTGAAATATTCCTCTTTTTAATCAAATGATAAAAAGCCTCAGCCTCCTTTAAAAGCACGTTACCCACAAAGCCATCGCACACTATTACATCTGCATTTGCATCGGAAAAAAGTTCATTCCCCTCAACGTTACCCACAAAGTTAAAATCAGATGACCCTTTCATCTGTTCATGGGTATGCTTGGTTACCAAATTTCCCTTTTCCTCCTCTTCACCAATATTTAGCAGTCCAACACGAGGTTGCTTTATGCCAAAAATTAGCTTAGCATATATGTTCCCCAATATGCCATATTGATATAGCACATCGGGTCTACAATCGGGATTAAGCCCAACATCTAGAAGGAGGTTGAATTTGTTTTCGGAAACAGGGATATAACTTGCGATGGCAGGACGAATAATGCCTGGCACCGACTTAACGGTGTGCATAGCACCTACCAGCATAGCACCAGTATTACCTGCGCTTGCAAACCCATCAATTTTTTGTTGAACTAGATAACGAAACCCTACAGTAATACTAGAGTCTGTTTTTTTTGCAAATGTTTTTGCGGGGTTCTCCCCCATTCCAATTACCTGGGTGCAGTTCACAACTTCAAATGCTGATTTATCAATATTTTCTTGTTCCAAAATATTGTAAATCCTACCCTGATCACCAAAAAGAACAATTTGTTCTTCTGGCAACAACTGTTCCTGAGCCAGAATGGCTCCTTTTACAATTGCTTCAGGTGCGTAGTCGCCACCCATCGCATCTACTCCAATTTTCATATGTGCTGTTTCCTGGGTTGCCGGAATGGGTAAATTGTGTTTTGCTAAATTGTTGCAGCTTTATCGATAGCTAATTTACCACGATAAAATCCACACTCGGGACAAACCCTATGATACTGTATTGTGGTACCACAATTTGAGCAGGTTGCCAAGGTTGGAGCCTCCGCCTTGTAATGAGTTCTACGCTTATTCCTCCTCTGCCTCGAAATTTTACTTTTTGGATGTGCCATTTTTGGTAATTATTTATTGTTCCTAAAAAAATATTACTATTTCTAATTATTGTAAATGTCCTTCAACTTATCCCAACGAGCATCTGCTGGGGGTTTTTGCCTACTCTCCTCAGGGCCATTGGATAACATATTGAGCTTTTTTAGCATCTCCTTGTCACAACCCTCTATGGATGTGCCCAACATTCCGTGGTATCGCTTTATGGGTAGGCTTAAACAGATGCTTTCGTATATATACTGCGCCAAAGATACCTCGTTCTCGTTACTACTCACATACCAAATATCATCGTCGTTTTCCTCACCCTCGATTGCATCGCTAATACGAACAGCAAGCTGCCCCTCGTATTGAGTTGGTATTGAAAACCCCTCTAAACATCTGTCGCACAGCACATCAACATTACCTTCAATAAATATGCTGAACTTTAATATGTCGGTATGCTTGTCGAGTTCAACCTCAACCTTAAGGTTTCCATTGGATACCAAGCTACCCTCAAATTGTTCAAAAAACGTCCTATCCACATCAAAATTAAAGATGTGCTTTCCTGTTTTAAGTCCTTTAAAATGAACCGTATATCGCTTTAAAACTGTGCTCATCGTCGTAAAAAAACATCTTGCAAAGGTAACTATAATTCTCAAAACTCAAAATCCGTTCTCTAAAACTACTGTTAAACTATATCAAACCGTCATTTATTTTGTCGTTTCCGGTCGTGCTCGTTTAAAAGGATTTTGCGAATACGCATTGCCTTTGGGGTAACCTCAACATACTCGTCACCCTGTATATACTCTAGAGCCTCCTCGAGGGTAAACTTGATTGGCGGGGCCAAGCTGATTTTTTCGTCGGAACCCGAAGCGCGCATATTAGATAATTTCTTGGATTTTGTAACATTAATCATCAGATCGCCAGGCCTGGTATTCTCACCTACAACTTGTCCTGCATACACCTCCTGGTGCGATTCGATAAAGTACCGACCACGATCCTGCAACTTATTTAAAGCATAAGCGTATGATGTTCCGCTCTCCATGGCGATTAACGAGCCATTCTGCCGGATTTCAATGGGCCCTCTATAGGGTTCAAAGGCCTTAAAACGATGAGCTATAACCGCTTCACCTGCAGTGGCAGTAAGAAGAAGATTTCTTAATCCAATTATTCCCCGAGCGGGTATTTCAAACTCAAGGTGTACCCTATCGGAGCGGCGTTCCATAATCAGCAAATTTCCTTTGCGCTGGGTAACATGCTCAATAGCTTTGCCCGACACCTCTTCGGGAAGATCGATGGTAAGAATCTCAATGGGCTCGCATTTTTCGCCTGCCACCATTTTTATTATAACCTGAGGCTGACCCACCTGAAGCTCGTACCCTTCGCGTCGCATGGTTTCAATTAGTACCGACAGGTGCAGTACACCTCGACCATAAACTATGAAAGAGTCGGCCGAATCGCCCTGCTCAACCCTAAGTGCCAAGTTCTTCTCCAGCTCCTTTCTAAGCCTATTCCTAAGGTGGTTTGATGTTACAAACTTACCATCCCTCCCAAAGAAAGGCGAATCGTTAATGGTAAATAGCATGCTCATTGTAGGTTCATCAACAGCAATAGATGCAAGGGCTTCGGGGTTCTCGATATCGGTAATGGTATCACCAATATCGAATCCTTCAATGCCTACCAAAGCACAAATATCGCCTGTCTCAACCTTTTCAACCTTTCGCTTGCTAAGGCCTTCGAAAATAAGCAATTCCTTAATTTTACTTTTTATAAGCTTCCCGTTGGCTTTTAATAAACCAACATTTTGACCAACCCTTAGCTGCCCTCGGGAAAGTTTCCCTATGGCAATTCGTCCCACATACGATGAGTAATCGAGCGATGTGATAAGCATTTGGGGTAATCCTTCGTTCACCTTGGGCTTGGGAATATGCTCAAGTATTGCATCAAAAACAGAGGTAATATTGTCTGTAGGTTTTTTCCAATCGGTCGACATCCAACCATTCTTTGCGCTTCCGTATAATGTTGGGAAGTTTAGCTGATCCTCAGTAGCATCGAGGCTAAACATAAGATCAAAAACCTGCTCCTGCACCTCCCCTGGCCTGCAATTTGGCTTATCAACCTTATTAATTACCACAATGGGCTTTAGGCCAATCTCAAGGGCTTTTTGCAAAACAAACCGCGTTTGTGGCATGGTCCCTTCAAAAGCATCAACAAGCAACAGAACCCCATCGGTCATATTAAGAACTCGTTCCACCTCGCCCCCAAAATCCGAGTGACCCGGGGTATCGATAATATTTATTTTTACGCCCTTGTAGCTTACCGATACGTTCTTCGAAAGTATGGTTATTCCTCGCTCACGTTCAAGATCGTTACTATCAAGTATTAGTTCACCTGGCCTCTCGTGCTTTTTATACAGATTACTGTAAAAAATCATCTTGTCAACCATGGTTGTTTTTCCATGGTCAACATGCGCTATAATGGCGATATTCCTAATGTTTGGCATTTACCTAATTTTTGGGGGTGCAAAGGTAGTGTTAATTATTTGGGATACACATAAACTGAAATAACATTTTTTTAAAATTATTATTCAGAAACAGAGGGTTACGACAACCCCAATTATTCGTTCGAATAATTGCTGCCTACGACAACGACTAAAATCTCACAACCAATTTTGATTGGGCTCAAATATATCGGGATAACCCCCATTTGCATTCATCTTTAGCAGATTTGATGAATAGTGCGGGTTAATATAATGCGTTAAGCTGAAATCCTTAATCTAAAAAAACAACAACACCTTACTTTTTTAGATAAAAAAAGAAGTGGCTCGGTTATTAAAACAAATATTAAAGTAAAGATTTAAAAATAAAGTGTTTACAATAATTGCTATGAATAATATATACTATTATTGTAAAGATATTTACATGACTTTATCTTATAAAAACCTGTAAAACCGATTATCCTCCACACGTTATTCTTTTCGAGGAGCCGAAAAGTACTCCACTTTTTCTCCCATAATATCCGATAGTAAGCTATCGGCTAGTCGGCTTGCCCCAAAACGTAGGTAGCTATTATTTAGCCATTTTTCGCCTAACACCTCCTTAACAATTAAGTAGTAAAGAACGGCATCTGCTGCTGTCGACATGCCCCCCGCAGGTTTAATGCCCACCATACGCCCTGTGAGCTTGTAGTATTCTTTTGCAGCGCAACACATTACGTATACCGCTTCGGGCGTAGCGGCCACTTCGATTTTTCCGGTGGATGTTTTAATGAAATCGGCTCCAGCTTCCATGGCTAGGAACGAGGCCAAGCGGATATCGGATAGTGTAGGAAGTGCTCCCGTTTCAAGTATCACCTTAACCTTTGCGTTTTCGTCAACCTCTTTTATTTGTTGCAACTCGCTAAACACGGTATAGTAGTCGCCCTCTAAAAAGTACCCGAGCGAAATAACCACGTCGAGCTCATCGGCTCCCGAATCGGCACACATTTGGCACTCCGATAGCTTTATATTAATGAATGTTTGCGAAGCTGGAAACCCTGCAGCAACCGAAGCGATTTTAACATCTTTTGCTGTTAGCGTTTGTTTTACCGATGCCACGAGGCTTGGATATATACAAATCGCAGCCACATTTGGGATATTGGGAAAATGCTTGGGAAAATCATTTACCCTTTGGGCAAACAGCTCACCTTTTTCAACGCTATCGGTTGAATTTAATGTGGTTAAATCAATTAGGTTAAAGCAATTCTTTAGTATTTCCTTATCGGGCAACTTTTGGTTTACACGCTCTTTAATCGAACTGACAGCTAATTTAACTTCAGCCTCGTTTACCTCAACATTAAATTTATCTTCAATAGGATTATTCATGGTATTGTATGTTTTGTTTGAATTCGTTTGCTAATGTAAAGCAAGTACACCGTAAAACCAATATAGGGGGGTGCTTTTTTTACTCTACCTTAGCTTAGGGTTATTTTTGTGCCTGTCGGCATCGCGCATGTTACGCTTTTTAAAAGCGTTGCGCATGGCGGTTTACAAATCCACTCCCGTTTGGTTTGCTAGGCAAACCAGAACAAAAAGCACATCAGCCATCTCATCGGCTAGGTCAATATCTTTTTCGTTTGATTTAAACGATTGCTTGCCGTAGGGGCGTGTTAGCACCCGTGCCAGCTCGCCCACCTCTTCCATAAGCACACCAAGATTTGTGAGCTCGTTAAAGTACCTAACCCCCTTGGTACTTATCCACTTATCAACCTGTGTTTGTAAATCTTTCAGACTACTACTATTATCCATTACTCCTTGTTTTTTGTGTCTATGGTTATGGTTACGGGGCCATCGTTAACCAGTGAAACTTGCATATTGGCACCAAAAACCCCTTTTTGTATCGGTAGGTTCGACTCCTTTTTCAGAATCATCAGGAACTCCTCGTAAAGGGGGATTGAAATTTCAGGTGGTGCCGCCTTTATGTACGAGGGCCTATTACCCTTTTTAACCTTGGCGTGAAGAGTGAACTGGCTTATCACCAAAAATTCGCCTTTGCAATCGGTTATCGACAGGTTCATCACCCCATCGGAATCGTCAAAAATTCGTAATCGCGAAATTTTTCCTGCCATCCATTGTAAATCATCCGTTGTATCGTCATTTTCAAATCCAACCAAAGCAAGCATACCCTCACCAATTCGCCCCACAATATCACCATCAACAGATACCGAAGCTTTTTTAACCCGCTGTAAAACTACTCTCATAACTTTTAGAATTTACTATCTACAAAACAAATCAAAAATTTTGTTTATTTCAAGGCTTTGTTTTCTGAGCCTTGTTGGTCCCGATTTACAATGGTATGTGTCTTTTAAAGTTATACACAAGTTTTGAACAACCAACCACACGTTCAAGCACATTTTATTTCCCCCCTCCACCCGAAAACATTTCATAAACTTGATATAAAAATCGCAAGTTGTTTTTATATTTGCTAAAAATAGGTCAAATGGCAAGTTTCGGACATTATATTAAAACAGAAAGAGAAAAGCGAGAATGGACTCAAACCGAACTAGGAACCAAAATCGGAATTAATACAAGTGCCATATGTCGCATTGAAAATGGAAGTCAGAAGTTCAGTAAATCGAAATTGGAGAAGCTAGCTAAACTTTTTCAAGCTGACTTACAAACTGTTACTGACTTATTCTTTGCTGATAAATTCGTTAAGGAAGCAATGAAATACAAATGTTCTGATTCTATTTTTTCAGTTGCAGAGGACACTGCTAATTACTATAGAAATGTATCTGTAAAACAAGGAAAATTAGAGTTATGAAAAAACCATTAACATACATTAGCCTATTTAGTAGTGCTGGAGTTGGATGCTATGGCTTCAAACAGAATGGTTTTGAATGCATTGCAACAAACGAGTTGCTCACAAAACGACTTAAAATACAAGCCTTTAACGAAAAATGTAAATACGAAAGTGGTTACATAAGTGGAGATATTACAAAGAAAGAAGTTCGGCAACAGCTTCTAAAAGAATTAGATTTTTGGAAAGAAAAGCATAAAATCAAAACACCTGATGTTCTAATTGCGACACCACCTTGCCAGGGTATGTCTGTTGCTAATCATAAAAAGAATGACGAAAAGTCAAGAAACTCGTTAGTTGTAGAATCAATTAAGTTAACAAAAAAAATACTTCCAAAGTTTTTTGTGTTTGAAAATGTCCGAGCATTTTTAAATACAACTTGTACAGATATTGACGAAATAGATAAACCAATAAATGAAGCTATAAAATATAATCTTGGAGGCAATTACAATATTCTCTCTAAAATTGTAAACTTTAAAGAATATGGCTCTAATTCAAGCAGAACAAGAACATTAGTAATTGGTGTAAGAAAAGATATTCCGAACATTACACCTTATGACCTATTTCCCAAAAAGCAAGAAGCAAGAACTTTAAATCAATTAATTGGTAATTTGCCATCCTTAAAAGAGATGGGAGAAGTCTCGAACGATATTTTTCATTCATATAGAGAATTTGACCAAAGAATGCTTCCTTGGATTGAAAACTTAAAAGAAGGACAATCGGCGTTCGAAAATACTGAACCTACAAGGATACCGCACAGAATAATTAATGGAGAAATTGTATATAACAAAAGTAAAAACGGAGACAAATATGCTCGTTGGTATTGGGATAAAGAAGGGCCTTGTGTACATACGAGAAACGATATTTTGGCAAGCCAAAACACCGTTCTCCCATCGGACAACAGAGTTTTTTCTATAAGAGAACTAATGAGAATGATGTCTATTCCTGAGTCTTTTGAGTGGTCGCATATCAAAACAAAAGAGCTCAACAAATTATCTGAATTGGAGAAGAAAGCTTTCTTAAAAAAGGAGGAATTAAATATTAGACATTGTTTAGGAGAAGCTGTTCCAACGGAAGTTTTCAAAAGTATTGCTTCAAACATTAAAAAAGTTAATAGTAATGAGAGTTTATCAATCTCTCAAATAAAATCACTTGAAAAAGAGTTCAAACTTAATCAAACAGATAACATGGTCGGTTTTATTAAGTCAAACTTTGAAAAGTATTCTTTAGACAATATATTCCTGATTGCAGAACACTCAAACTCTGAAAGGTTAAATACAAGTGCCTATTTTACAAGAAAAGATATAGCTTATTCTGTAATTAAAAATTTACCACAGCTTAAGAAAAAAAAGAGAATCAGAATACTTGAGCCTTCTGTTGGTGTTGGTAATTTTATACCGTTATTATTTGAAAAATATGAAACACCCATGACAATTTTTAGACACACACGAGCATGATTATTTCGCAATAACGTAACTTTGCAAAAAAAAGAGCCATGACAGCGACACAGGACAAAATAGAGTTTGACCAAGTTATTGAGCGG
>Ga0265295_1005293_pt1 | contig 16579 bp, 16 predicted proteins | sample Munlansysbiofilm_FD_192503 | JGI IMG/M metagenome (GOLD analysis project Ga0265295, IMG submission 192503) | Leachate microbial communities from a municipal landfill in Southern Ontario, Canada - Methane capture system biofilm | ecosystem: Engineered > Solid waste > Landfill > Unclassified ... | reverse complement strand
GTCTGGTGGCGTCAAATGAAGCAGTCCGGCGGGCAGGCTGTGGAGCAGACCATACACAACTTTGATATCTGCCGCTATTTCTTCGGCGAGGTAGAGCAGGTGCAGTCCCTGCGTCGCCGCGGCCTGATTAGCGGCGTGGAGAACTACGATGTCGACGACGCTTCCTCGACCCTGATATTATTCGAAAGCGGTCTGATCGGCACCTTCACCACCGGTTGCTTTGGGAATTTCCCCGGCGATTTCAACGTCTATGCCAATGGCGGCGGCAAGCTCGAATACGGCTTGGGCGGCGCTTACAAGATAAGCACTACGAATATGACCATCGAGGGCAAGGCGGCCAACGACTATGGGCAGGAGTGCGACGAGACCTTTATCGACGCGGTGCTCGGCGAAGTGCCCGCCGACGAGATACTCTCGCCCTATGAGGACGCCTGCAAGAGCCTGGCCTTCACGCTGGCCATCAATGAGTCCATGAACCAGGGCGGCATGCCAGTCAAGGCTGGCTTCTGATTTTTGAACCACGAAGGGGGAGGACACGAAAGGACACTAAGGGACACGAAGGCACACTAAGGGCTTCTGCGGCGCCGCATAAGCCCTTACTCGTTTTTCAGAGTGCCTTTATATAGTCTCAGGTAGGTTGGCTGTGCGCCGGGCTGGCTCTCGGCCTGCCTGCTTATGCTCAGCTTATATTGGTTGTTTTTATTCGGCAAGCGCCATTGCCATTGACGTCTCAGGCTCATATTCACGTTTGGACTCAATGCCTCCCATTGTCTGCTGGGCACGGCGGGCTGGCGCTGGCTGAGCAGATATATCTGCTCTTGTTTGTCAGGCAGGCCGGCGGGAAAATTCGTCAGTCGCACAATATCTCTGCGCAAGTAGTAGCATTCGCTCAGATAGGCGTAGTCGCCGTGCAGATAGACTGTGGTTTCGGGCTTGGTTTGGCTCAGTCCGGCATATGGCGCGGGCTGTTCGCCTGTGCCTGCGGCCAGGCTCAGTCCGGCCAGTTTGCGGTCTCCCACGCTCCAGCTTTGCAGGCAGCCAATGCTTAGCAGCAGGCTGATTCTCAGGGCGGCGCTACTTAGCGGCAGTGCCTGCCAGAGCGGCGTCTTTTTGACGCGCCGGCAGAGCTTGATGCTCAGGCTGGCCAGTATGGCGCAGGCCAGCGCCAGGAGCAGGGCGAGGATATCCTGGAGTCTTTTCTCGAGTATGGCAGAGTGCAGCTCTATGTTTCCGAGGAAGACTAGTAGCCAAAAGGCGGTTCCCGCGGCGGCCAGGCTTGCGCTCATGATGTAGAGCAGCCTGGCGCTCCAGGTAAAAAAGCGCCTGTACCAATTCACGGTTATTTCAAAATGTATGCCGATAAGCACCGCCATCGGCCCCAGGGCGGGCAGCAGCCAGATAGCCGCGGCGCCGGGCCAGAAAAGAAAAAGCAGCAGGGGCACGAAAACCAGGGCGCGGAAAAAACTGCACATGGTGCCCACTGGCTCGAATTGACGCAGAGCCAGGCAGAAGGGAGCCCAGGCGAACAGGCTCCAGGGCAGCAGATAGACGAAGACTTTTGCGCTGAAGCTGAAGGGCTGGCGCAAAAGCGAGAGGCTGCGGCTTTCCGGCGCGCTGAAGGAGAGTGCATCCCAGGGGAAAAATGGCTGCTGACAGATGAATTTGATGTAAACCAGGCAGAGCAGGGCGAAGATCGCCAGGGTAATGACATGGGGCGCGGCCTGCAGCTGGCGCAGGGTCCTGGGGGGATTCCTGGTGATGAGCAGGGGCAGATAAAACAGGGGGATGACTGCGGCGCCGGCGCTCATAACGCCGAAGAAAAGACAGGCCAGGGCAGTGCCCCAGGCCAGATGCCAGCGCTGCTCCTGCGGCCCGAAGCGATACCAGCAAAACCAGGCCAGGGTCAGGAAAAAAGCCGCCAGGCTGGCGGTCTGCGCCCGACAGCCTATGCGCAGGGAGGCTACGCAGCAGAGCACCACTGAGGCGGCGATAAAACCGGCCAGCTTGCCCTTGCTGCGATGGGCAGTTATACCGCAGAGCAGCGCCAGGCCCCAGACCGAAAGCAGGGCGGGCAGGCGTATGCTGACTAGGCTAGGCGGCCTGCCAAAAGAGAAGAGGCAGACCAGCCAGGGATAGAGCGGGAAGACCTTGACCGCATTGCCCTGCAGCCGCGGCTGCAGGAAATTTCCGTTGCTGAGCATCTCGCGGGCGATGGCGGCAAAGCCGGCCTCTTCGCCGCCATGCAGCTCGCTCAGCAGCATGGGGGGCACATACAGGAGCAGTGCCAGCAGGCAGAGCAGGATGAGCCAGGCAGACCCGGGTATGGACTTGGTGGTGGGCATATCAGCTAGCTTTTCAGTGCAATTTCATTGCTTTTTTAAGGTTTTTTTAGACACTAAGACACACTAAGACACACTAAGACACACTAAGACACACTAAGACACACTAAGACACACTAAGACACACTAAGACGCACTTTGCTGTGCAAGCCATTCACTGGTCAGTTTAATGGCCATTTCCGGGTTTGCCTCATCGAGCCAATGTATGGTTTTTCCTTCTTTCTGCATTTTTCGGAACCAGGTATCCTGTCGTTTGCAGAACTGTCGGATTTGGGCCAGGAGCTTCAGGCGCATTTCTTCGAGGCTGCTTATTCCTTGCAGGTATTCGGCGATGCAGCGATATTCCAGTCCCAGCCAATGCAGGTCTTGCCAAGACATGCCGTCCTGCTGCAGTTTGCGCACTTCTTCAATCATGCCCTGTTGCAGGCGCTGGTCCAATCTTATTTCTATGCGTTGGTGGCACACTTCTCTGGGGTAGCGCGGCGCCAGTATGAGGCAATTATCCAGGGCGCAATAAGCCTGGGTGTTTTCGCCGCTGCGCGCGATTTCCAGTGCTCGGATAACGCGTCTGGGCTGAGTCAGGTCGCTGCGCGCAAAAAGCTCGGGGCTGGCTTCCTGGCGCAGCATTTCGATGAGTTCGGGCAGGCTTGCATTTTGCCAGGTCTGGCGCAATTCCGGGTCGGGTCCTTCTCCGGGCATTTGATAGCCGTCCAGCAATGCTTGCAGATACAGCGTCGAGCCTCCGGCCAGGATTGGCAGTCTGCCTTTTTGCCGCACTTCGAGTATGCTTTGGCGTGCCAGCTGCAGGAATTTGAAGAGGTGGAATTTTTCGCCAGGCTCGACGATGTCGATGAGATGCACCGGCACGCGTTGCTCTCCAGTGCCGTATTCTTCCAAGTCTTTGCCGGTACCCAGGTCCAGTTTCTTATAGACTTGGCGGGAGTCCACACTGATGATTTCGCCGTTAAAATGCCTGGCCAGCTGCACTGCCAGTCTGGTTTTACCCGAGGCGGTCACTCCGGTGACCGCCAGGCAGGCGCATTTGCTCAGCTCATCGTTATTTGATTTTCGCTTGTTTGTTATAGTCATGGAAGCATTGCGGAGTTATGGGACACGAAGACACACGAAGATTTTCTTTTTTTACTGTGCGGCTTCTGGGGTCTTGACGGGGTTGTTTTTCTCCTGCGCGCTGTTATCTTCGGGTGTGTTTTCGCTGTCTTTGGCATTTACCAGGCTGACCTCGCATATTGATGGTTCTATGTAATCGGCTTTGAGGTCGCTGCCCAGTCCGATGATATTCACCTCGGCGCGGTAGACTCCTGGCGAGTTAAAGCTGCTCAAGTCCAGTACTGCCTTCAGCCTGCTCTGGTCTAGGCTTTCGAAGGCGATGATTTGTCCTCTTATGACGGTTTCGACGCTGCCGGGCAGTTCATTTTGCAGGTTAAGTCCGCTGTTTGGCCTAATCACCAGGCTCAGGGGTATTTTAGGCAATTTCCAGCTCGAGATGCTTTTCGTGTCGGTGACCTGCACATCGACATCTACGCTATCAAAGTTCAGCTGCATAGTACTGCTGTCTGGGCTAAAGACATTCAGCGTGGTGCTGAAGTCCGAGCCGATGTTTTCGTTGAGCAGCAGTGTCTCGGTATCGACGACGAGCAGCGAGTTGACCTGCGAGGCCGGGCCGGTGACTTTTACCCGGCTGGGGCTGAGCTTGAGCTTGTAGGTGAAGCCGGGCCGCAGCCTGCCCTGCACCGGCACATTCAGGTCCTTAAACTGGGTGTCTATGTTTTCCCATTTAATGGGTATGGCCTTGGGGCTGAAGGAGATGACCTTCACGCCGGCGGGTTTTTTCTCGATATCCTCGTCGCTGAGCGTCACCAGGTAGCTGTTAGGCTCGCCCTGCGCCAGGGTACTCTCGCGGGTTTTGGCCTCGGCGGGGTCGATGACGATGCGGAAGTCGTTGGCGCTGAAGGCGCGGTTGCGCGCCGAGAGGTCTATGGCCAGCCGCAGTTTGATGTCGCCAAATTCTTGGCCGGAGGGCACATAGAGGTCCTTTGAGCTGCTGTTCAGCTCGATTTCCTTGATGGTGATGGTTTCGCGGCTGGCCAGATTGTCTGGCAGCACTACCTTGGCGATAAAATACCAGCAGAGCAGACCCAGAGCCAAGGCCACCGATTTGCGCCAAATATCGTTCCTCAGCCAGGTCCAGGCGGCGAAACCCAGGTCGTGAAGCTTGTTTTTGAGATGAGACAGATACATGGTTAGACGAAGCGACTTGTGTGTCTTAGTGTGACTTTGTGTGTCTTGGTGTCCAAAATTCCGCCAGGGCAGCTTTTTGGACCTGGTCAGTTCGAGTGTGCAGGTCTTGCGCTCGGGCGGTTATTTTTTGGCCGAGTTTTTCCAGTTTTGGCTTTTGTTCAGCAGTCTTTTCCAGAGGCCTTCGCGTTTTTTGTTTTTCTTTCGCGGCTTGTCTTTTTCGCTGTTTTCCTTTACTCCCAGCCGATTGCAGAGCACATTGCGGAAGTGCCTGGGGTTTTCCATGACTTCTAGTCTTCCCGGCCCGGTGGTGACGCTGACATTTCCGGTTTCCTCGGAGACCACGATGACGGTGATGTCCGGCACCAGTTCGGAGAGGCCTATGGCGGCATTGTGCCTGGTGTGTATGGGGCGGTTTTCGAGATGTGTGGCGGCGGGGAATTGACAGGCGGCGGCGACAATTTCGCCGTTTCGGATAATGACACCGCCGTCATGCAACGGTGTGCCTTTGTAGAAGATGGTCTGCAGCGTGAGGCTGCTCAGGCGGGCCTCGACCCTGACGCCTTTTTCGATATACTCATTCAGGCGCGGCGCATTTTCTATGGCGATAAGCGCACCGGTGTTATAGCGCACGTTTTTGCCTTTGCCGCGCGTGCCCGTCTCGCTGCTTTTGGGCCATACCCAGTGTGGTTGCGCCGTGAAAGCGCAGCTGCAGTCGATAAGCTCGTCGATCATGGCCAGCAGCCGGCGTTGTTTATTGGCGCTGGTAATGCGCCTGAAGGTGCGAAAGCGCTGTTTGCCCAGAAAGGCCAGTATGCGGCGTATGTCATCCTTGAAGACCACGATAAGGAAGACGGGCATCAGGGCCAGCATGCGCTCAATCAGCCAGTGCAGCACTTGCAGATTCAAACGGTAGGTGAAGAAATACAGGGCCGGAAAGAGAATAATCAACACACCGAGCATCAGGATACTGGGCGTGCCCTTCAGAAAACGCAGTATCCAATAGAAAACCACGGTTAATATGGCGACCTGAAAAAGATTGCCCAAGATCATTAATGCTGACATTTTGGCAGGGGGTAATGGGGAGTTTTAACTAGGTAGAGCGTGCCGAAAAAGATGGCCTGGCTGGGTTTTGGACACTAAGACGCACTAAGGACTGCTCTAGAGGGCCTCGCGGATTGCCTTTGCCACCAGGATTGCCTGTTTGCTTTCGGCCACCTGGTGTACGCGCAGGATGTCGCAGCTGCCCTGGTAGGCGGCGATGGCCGCGGTTGCCAGGCTGCCGGGCAGCCTGGCCTGCGGCAGCTGCTCGCCGCAAATCCTGCCTATATAGGATTTGTTGGAGACACCCAGCAGCACTGGCAGGCCGCGGCGGCGCAGCTGCCCCAGATGCTTGAGCAAGGAGAGGTTCTGCGACTGGGTCTTGCCAAAGCCTATGCCGGGGTCCAGCACAAAGTATTCGGCGGAAAGCCCGGTTTGGCGCCGCGCCCAGTCCAGGCGCTCCTGCAGAAAATCGAAGACCTGCAGGAAGGCCTCGTCCTCCGGCGGCAGTTGCTTGTTGTGCATGATGATGCAGCCGGCCTGAAAACGGCGCAGCAGCTCCGGCATGGCCGGGTCGCTCAGGGCGCTGACGTCGTTGACGATGCTGGCCCCGGCCTGCAAGGCGGCCTCGGCCACCTGGGCTTTGCTGCTGTCTATGCTGATGGGCAGACGGCTGCGCTGCGACAGCGCGGCGATCACCGGGATAACGCGGCGCAGCTCAAGCTCCGGGTCAACAGCGGCATGTCCTGGGCGAGTAGACTCGCCGCCCAGGTCCAGGAAGTCAGCTCCTTGTTTTTCGAGCAGCTCGGCCTGTTGCAGAGCCGACTCGAGGCTGTTATATCTGCCGCCGTCATAAAACGAGTCCGGCGTCAGGTTGATGATGCCCATGAGTTTGGGAAAGCCGTTAAGCGTCATGCACTGCCGGCCAAACCTGAAGTTGAAAAGCGGCCCTGTACTAGAGTCAGGCATCCTGATAATATCCTTAACAAGAAGAAAAAAGCAAACCCAGGGAGGGTGGACACGAAGACACACTAAGACACACCAAGTCACACTAAGTCACACTAAGTCTTTCTTATTTAGCGTAAATCTAAAATACCACATTTCGGCGTCAATTGCAATTGCTCTTGGCGCTTAGTTCCCAAAAAAGGCAAGAGCGAGTTATATTGACTCTTTGCGGCGCTTCGTTGTGCGGCTGCAGGTCAGGCGGTTTTCCTGGGTAATTATATGAAACGGCATTATATTATAAACGGGGCACTTAGTCACCGGATTTTATGAGCGCAAAGGTATACTATCGCATGAAAATCTCCGAGTTGTTAAAACCATCTTTAATAAAAATGTCGCTAGATTCGGACAATAAGCAGGAGCTTTTTCCCGAGCTGGTTCAGCTTTTTGTTTCCGAGGGTCTGATCAAGGATCGCGGCATGGCGCTGCAGGTGCTTGAGGATCGCGAGGCCAAGATGTCTACCGGCATTTCCAACGGGTTGGGGCTGCCTCACGGCAGGCTGCCCGAGGCGCGCAAGACCCTGCTGGCCCTGGGGCTTTCCAAGGAGGGCATCGAGTACGACTCCTTGGACGGCGAGCTGGTGTATGTGGTTATCTGTATCTTTGCCGAGCTGGAGAACCCGGGCCACCATGTGCGTGTGCTGGCCGAAATCTCCAGGCTCTTTTCCCTGCCCGGCTTTATGGAGCGCCTGCAAGACGCGCGCAGCGCCGAAGAGGTACTTAATATAATCCGCAGCGAGGAGTAGGCATGGATGATCTTCTGCAAAGAATGCTGGCCATAGACCAGGAGGCCGAGAAGCTTATCCAGGCGGCCGAGGCCGAGGCCGCCGGCATGGCCGAGGCGCTGCGCCTCGAGATCAATGTCGAGCGCGAGAAGGCGCAGGCGGCGCTGGTCAGCGAGTCGGACCGCATCTATCACGAGGCCGTCGCCAAGAGCAAGGCCACTGTGGAGCAGGAGCTGGAGCAGGCCACCGCGCAGTTGCAAGGCGAGCAAGAGGCTTTTGCCGCCCGTATTCGACAATTGCAGCCCAGGCTGCTGCGAGCACTATTATCCGGCTCCTGATTTTCACGTTTCAAACAGTTAAGCGATGCGACGATTTCCTCTGTCAACCGGTTCCGACTTCATTTTTGCCAGGCTGCACGGGCTGATGAGCCGTGCCGCGGTGGGCGAGCGTCTGCAAACGCTTACCGCCTGCGTCACCGAGGAGCTCTTTTTCCAGGGTCTGGCCAATTTGGGCTATGTTTTTGACCCCAAGGACAATTTTCAGAAGCAGCTGATGGCTCGCGAGGCGCGCTGTTTAGAGGACCTGATGGTCTGGTCCAGCCCTGCGGTGGCGCGTTATCTGGCCTCGATTATCCGCACACTGAGCATAGAGAACCTGAAATTGCTGCTGAGTTATCGTTTTCAGGAGCGTCGCGAGCTGGAGGTCGCCGAGCTGCTGCTCAGTCTGCCGCGGCAGGGCGGCTATGACTACCAGGCCCTGTTGGAGATTGAAGACGACGAGGAGTTTATCGAGCGCCTGCCAGACTGCCAGAGTTTCCCCGAGCTTGCCGAGACCGTCAGCCAGCTGGCCGAGGACCGCGACCTGATGGCGGCGGACTGCGCCATAGACCGGCTTTGCTTCAAAGACGAAATGGAGCAAGCCAAAAAACTGCCCTGGGTGATGCGCGGCGAGGCGCTGGAGCTGCTGAGCAGGGAAATCGATCTCAGCAATCTCAGCATGCTGCTGCGCAATGTCAATATGTATCACATTGCCCCGGAAAGCCTGCAGAAGTTTTGGCTGCCGCAGGGCAAGTTCCTGGCTTTGCCCGAGCTGAACCGCCTGGCCCTGCTGGAAAACCCCGCCCTGGTAATCGAGGCTCTGCCGCCGCCCTTCGCCGGCCTGCTCAAAGACTGTCGTGAAAAAGACCTTTACCACAGCGAGCAAGCCCTGTGGAACTGGCTGGCCAAAAGCGTCTGGCAGCTATTCAGGGATTTCAGCCACCCGGCACTGTCCATGATCGCATACCCGTATCTGCTCAGGTTCGAAAACATCAACCTGGGCAGAATATACGAGGGCATACGCTTTGCGCTGCCGCCTAACGTCATACAAGCGATGATGATTGCCTAGCCTTGTTCAACGCTAGCGTAAGACGGGCAAACCCTTGGTGTAGCTTAGTGTGTCTTAGTGTCCAAATCTCTGTTAGGACACCTTTTTGGACGGGGACTAAAATAGGCAAACTCTTGCTGTGTCTTGGTGTGCAAACTAAGGAAAAGTCAATGCTCAAACCAGTCAGAATGTGCAAAGTCAACATTCTGCTTTTGCAGAAACATCTGAACGCCATCACCAATGCCTTGGCGGAGAGCGGCCTGGTGCATCTGGTTGACGCGGCGACCCAGTCCAAGGACCGCCTTTTGTCGGCGGTGGACCTGGACCAGGATCGCCGCCGGCTGCAGGCCCTGTCCAGCCGCTGCACGCTGCTGCTGGAGGCTCTGGGGGTCGAGAAGGATGCCGAGGCACCCAAGATCAACAGCCTGGAGATGGAGGAGATGGAGCTTTTGCTCAACAAGGTGAGCGAGCGCTACCAGGAGTACGACCGCGAGATCGCCGCCCTGCTCGAGGATTCCGCCGAGCTTAGCCGCGAGTCAGAGCGTCTCAACGAGTATCCCTTGCAAAGCGTCAGTCTCAGCGCGCTGCGCAATCTCTCGCATTTTTATATGCTTACCGGCAAGATGCGCCTGGACACTTTTTTGAAGGCCAGGCAAATCCTGGACAAGCAGGCCATTTTGATTCGCAGCGAGGACGATTCGGGCAAGGTGCTCGCCCTCTCTTCCAGAGCCAATCGCTGGATGGTCGAGGAGGACCTTAACAAGCTGGGCTTCGAGAAGATCGAGCTGCCCGAGAACCTGGACCGCGACATACCCGACAAGCAGAAGCAATACCACGACGAGATTGACCAATTGCGCCAGCGCCTGGACCAGGCCCGGCTGGGCGTGCTGCGCCTTAGCGAGCAGTATGCCGGCGTGCTGCTGGCTGTCAAGCGCCAGCTGGGCGCGCTGCTGGCCGTGCAGCAGGCTCAGAGCATGTTCGGCAAGTCCCGGCAGCTCTACTGCATCTCCGGCTGGGTGCCGCGCGAGAAGGTCGAGAAGGTGCGCGAGCTGGTGCGCGAGGCCACCGCCGGCGTGGGGGTAGTCGAGGTCATCGACGCCGATGATGACGAGCTGGTGAAAGCCGGCCTGGACGAGGTGCCCGTGCAGCTGCAAAGCGGCGCGCTGGAGCGCCCCTTCCAGATGCTGGTGACCAACTACTCCATGCCCAACTACTACGAGTTTGACCCCAGCATCTTTGTGGGCATCACCTTTGTCATTATGTTCGGCTATATGTTCGGCGACATAGGTCAGGGGGCAACGCTGGCCCTGGTGGGGCTTTATCTGCGCTTCAGCAAGCGGAATTTCTCGCTAATGCTGCGCGACACCGGCACGCTGCTGGCCTTCTGCGGCCTGGCGGCCAGCTTTTTCGGGCTTTGCTACGGCAGTGTCTTCGGCTATGAGAGCCACGAGTTTCTCAAGCCGCTCTGGCTCAGCCCTCTGCATGAGCAGGACATACCGCGCCTGCTGCTCACCGCCGTAGGCATGGGAGTGGTGTTTTTGAGCGTGGCCGTCCTCATTAATGTGGCAAACCAGTTTCTCGCCAAAAAATACTTTGCCGGGACTTTTGACAAATTCGGCCTGCTGGGCATTATTTTTTACTGGAGCACGCTGGCCATAGGGGTAAATGTGGCGCTGAAACGCAGCTTTGCGCCCTGGCAGCTGCTCTTTGTGGCCCTGCCTCTGCTGCTGCTCTTTCTGCGCGAACCGCTGCACAACTTGGTGAGGCATCGCAACCCCTTCCACGAAAGCTCCTTTATGGACCTGTTTCTCGAGGGCAGCATCGAGCTGATGGAGACCCTCACCGGGTACCTCAGCGGCACGGTCTCATTTGTGCGCGTGGGCGCCTTCGCCATCAGCCATGCCGCGCTCTGCCTGGCGGTCTTCGCCATTATAGGAATGTTCAAAAACATGAGCTTCGGCACCGGGCTGTCCATTTTGGTGGCCATCTTGGGCAATCTGCTGATCATCTTGTTTGAAGGCATGGTGGCCGCAATCCAGTGCGTGCGACTGGAGTACTACGAGCTCTTTAGCCGCTTCTTCCAAGGCGGCGGCAAAGCATATAGCCCTTTTCAATTTTCGGAAAAAACCGAAGAGCAATAAGCATAACTCAGCATTAATTCAAAGGAGTAGAAAAAAGTGAGCAAACTCGGCAAGAAGAATGTGTTTTCCAGCGCTCTGCGTCTGGCGGTGGTGATGGTCTTTGCAGTTGGTTTCGGCGGTCTTTTGCTGGCTGGCACGGAGCCAGTCGAGGCCTCTGCCGAGGCCGGCGCGGCTGTGGCCAGCGCTTCTGGAGGCGCCATCTATTACGCCATTGCGGCGACGATGGGCATTGCCAGCATGAGCGCGGCCTACGCAGTGGGCAAGATAGGCGCGGCGGTGATGGGGGCGGCGGCAGAGAAGCCGGAGATCATGGGCAAGGCCATTGCCTTCGTCGGCCTGGGCGAGGGTATCGCGCTGTTCGGCTTCCTGGTCAGCTTGTTTTTGATTTTTCGCATTTAAGGCGGTGCTCTGGCCATGTCGGCATATCATATCATAGGCGACCAGGACACGGTGCTGGGCTACCGCTTTGCCGGCGTAAGCGGCACAGTGGCGAATACCCCGGAACAGGCACGGGAGGCCTTCGCGGAGGCTACTCGGGAAACCAAAGACGGGGTGCTGCTAATCACTGAGGCGGTCGAGGATATGCTGCAAGAGCAGGTCACCGCATATCGCTTGAAAGCCAGCCCGCCGTATCTGACCGTGGTCGAGGATATCTGGGGTAAACGCGGCAAAAGACGCAGCCTGCAAGACTTGATCTTCGAGGCGGTGGGCATACGCATAGTGGAAGAGAAGTAATATGAAGCAAGCTGTTATGAATGGTCAGGAAGAACGACTGCAGCAGGAAATCATCGCCGATGCCAAGAAAAAGGCGGAGCGTATCCTGGCAAGGGCGCAGGCCGACCGTGAAAGAGCCTTGAAAAAAATGCACAAGGACCTGGAGGCTAAACGCCAGGAGCGCCTGGACGAAGTGGAACGCGAGATTGCCGCGTACGAACGGCATCTGCGTAATGGCCTGAGCATGGAAAGACGACGGCGCTGGCTGGCGAAACGCGAAGAAAGCATACAGAAGCTCTTTGCCGAGACCCTGAGGCTGGCCGAGGAGAGTAGCGGCAAGACCCGCGAAGAGTCGCTCCGCGTCCTGGCAGAGGAGGCTCTGGCACAGCTGGGGCCGGGCGCATACCGGGTGGTTTTCGCGCCCGGAGACAGCGGCCTGGTGAATGAAGCCTGGCTGCGAGAACGCAGCAAAAATGCCCTGGGCAAAGAGGCCGAGGCCTGCCGTTTTGAGCTGAGCGCAGACCAGGCGCTGAAGGCGGGCATACGTTTCGAGGCCGAGGACCAAAGCCGCAACTTCGATAATAGCCTCTCGAGCAGACTGAAGCTGCTGCAAAATGAGCTGCGCAATATGCTGGCGGAAAAGGTCTAATATTGGACACTAAGTCACACTAAGGGGGAGGACACGAAGGGACACTAAGGGGAAGGACACTAAGTCACACTAAGTCACACCAAGTCACACTAAGTCACACCAAGTCATACCAAGTCACACCAAGTCACACTAATGTCGGAAGCAAGCGTGAATAATGGCATTATAACCAGAGTCAACGGTCCTATTATCGAGGCGCGTCGCATGGCTCAGGCAGGCATCCTGGAAGTAGTCGAGGTAGGCGATCTGCGCCTCATCGGCGAGGTGATCCGCATACGCGGGGAGCTGGCCACCATACAAGTCTATGAGAATACCAGCGGTCTATTGCCCGGCGAGCCGGTCTACTGCTCCGGGCGTCCGCTCTCGGTGCGCCTGGGGCCAGGCCTGATTGGCACCATCTACGACGGCATACAGCGGCCTTTGGAGAAGATAGCGGCCAGCTCCGGCGCCATGATCGAGCGCGGTGAAAAGGCCGAGGCGCTGGAAACGGAGCGCAAATGGCGCTTCGAGCCTAAGGTCCAGCCCGGGCAGCGCCTGACAGGCGGCATGGTCTACGGCGAGGTGCAGGAGACTTTGAGCGTGCTGCATAAGCTGATGCTGCCGCCGGGTCTGAGCGGCGAGCTGGTCGAGCTGGCCGCAGCCGGAGAATATGGCGGCGAGGAACAAATCGGGCTTTTGCGCCAGGATGACGGCAGCGAACTGCCCCTGACCATGTTTCATTACTGGCCGGTGCGGCGTCCCAGACCGGTGCGCCAGCGCCTGACCCTGGCCGAGCCGCTGCTCACCGGCCTGCGGGTCATCGATACCTTCTTCCCTATCGCCAAAGGCGGCGCCGCCGCCATACCAGGCGGCTTCGGCACCGGCAAGACGATGACGCAGCAGGCCCTGGCAAAATGGGCCGAGGCGCAGATCATTATCTATATAGGCTGCGGCGAGCGCGGCAATGAAATGACCGAGGTGCTGCGGGACTTCCCCAACTTGATAGACCCGCGCACTGGACGCTCCCTGATGGAGCGCACCATATTGATCGCCAATACCTCGAATATGCCGGTGGCCGCTCGTGAAGTGAGTATCTATACCGGCATTACCCTGGCGGAATACTATCGCGATATGGGCTATGACGTGGCCGTCATGGCTGACTCCACCTCGCGCTGGGCCGAGGCGCTGCGCGAACTGTCGGGACGCCTCGAGGAGATGCCCGCCGACGAGGGCTTTCCGGCGTACCTGCCGGCAAGGCTGGCCAGCTTCTATGAACGCTCCGGCAAGGTGGAAACACAGTGCGGGGAGACCGGCTCGGTCTCGGTGATAGGCGCGGTCTCGCCGCCAGGCGGCGACTTTTCCGAACCGGTGACGCAGCATACCAGCCGCTTTATACGCTGCTTCTGGGCCTTGGACCGCGATCTGGCCAACGCTCGGCACTACCCGGCCATTAGCTGGCGCAACAGCTATAGCGAATACCTGCCGGAAACATCAGTGTGGTGGAAACGGCAAGACCGGGAATGGCAGGGAAATCGGGATTTCCTCATGGATATCCTGCAGGAAGAGGTGAATCTGCAGCGCATCGCCAAACTGGTGGGGCCGGACGCCTTGCCCGAACAGCAGAGGCTGACGCTGATGATCGCGGAAATCGTTAAAAATGCCTTTTTGCAGCAGAACTCATTCGACGACATAGATATGTATTGCTCGCCGGAAAAACAACTCTGGATGCTGCGTATGCTGGTCTCGTTTAGCAAAAAGGCGCGCGCCATCGTGAGGGCGGGAGGCTCGATCGCCGATATTAGAGAAATACCCGAGCTGGACCGGCTGAACCGGATGAAAAGCGAGATCGCAAATGATGACGCCGCCGCCATGGCAGGCCTCGAACAAAGCCTGCTGCGAGAAATGGAGAGCCTCGAGCGTAAACTGAGATGAGGGGAGCGGGGAGAGCGGGGGAGGACACGAAGAGACACGAAGAGGCACGAAGTCACACGAAGGTGCCCTTGAGTTGAGTGGTCTTATCGCTTCGATTTATAAGCAAATCATGGAGAATAAGCGCATGAAGATGCCCGGCTTGCAATACCAGGGTGTTAGCAATATAGACGGTCCGCTGCTCTTTGTTGACTCGGTCCGCAATGTGGCCTTTGATGAACTGGTTGAGATACAGACCCCCTCCGGGGAGTTGCGCGTCGGCCAGGTTCTTGATGTCAGCAGCTCGAGTGCCGTCATCCAGGTTTTTGGCGGCACCGAATCGCTGTCCAAGGCCGGCACGCGCACGCGTTTCCTCGGTTCTTCTCTGCAAATACCAGTGGGCAAGGAGATGCTGGGGCGGGTTTTTGACGGTCTGGGACGCCCCAAGGACGGCATGCCGCCAGTTCTTTCGGCGGAGCTTCGCGACGTCAACGGCTTTCCCATCAATCCCTACTCGCGCGAGTATCCCCGCGATTTTATTCAGACTGGCATTTCTGCCATTGACATTATGAATACCCTGGTGCGCGGGCAGAAGCTGCCTATCTTCTCGGGCAACGGCTTGCCTCACAACCGCATTGCGGCGCAGATCGCTCGCCAGGCCAGGCTGCTCAATGAAGATGTCGAGTTTGCCATTGTCTTTGCCGCCATGGGCGTAAAATATGACGTGGCCCGATATTTTATCGATTCCTTCGAGGAGAGCGGCGTGCTTAATAACGTGAGCATGTTTCTGAGCCTGGCCGACGATCCTTCCGCCGAGCGCCTGATTACCCCCAGGGCGGCCCTCACCCTGGCCGAGCATCTTGCCTTCGAGGAGGATATGCACGTGCTGGTGATTATCACCGATATGACCAACTACTGCGAATCCCTGCGCGAGATCGCCACCGCCCGCGGCGAAATCCCCAGCCGCAAAGGCTATCCGGGCTATCTTTACAGCGACCTGGCCTCGCTCTACGAGCGCGCCGGGCGTCTGCGCGAGGGCGAGGGCAGCATCACCCAAATGCCCATACTCACCATGCCCAGCGATGATATCTCGCATCCGGTCCCAGACTTGACCGGGTACATCACCGAGGGGCAGATCGTGCTCGACCGCGAGATGTTCCAGCGCGGGCTTTATCCGCCGGTGGCCGGGCTGCCCTCGCTGTCGCGCCTTATGAAGGACGGCATAGGCAAGGGGCGCACACGGGATGACCACCCCCGCCTGGCCTCGCAGCTTTTTGCCGCCTACTCGAAGGTGAAGGACATACGCTCCCTGGCCTCGGTGATCGGCGAGGAGGAGCTTAGCCCCACCGACAAGCTCTATATCAAGTTCGGCGAGGAGTTCGAGCACAAGGTGGTCTCGCAGGGCGAGTTTGAGAACCGCAGCATCGAGCATAGCCTCGAACTGGGCTGGGAGGTGCTGCGCATACTGCCGCGCAGCGAGCTGCTGCGGGTCAGTGAAGAGGAGCTTAAGCAGCATTTTGATCAGGCTCCGGCCTTGGCTGGGAGCGAGGAGACGCAGAGATGAGCCGTCTTAATATCGCGCCAACCAAAAGCAACCAGATGAACCTGAAGCGGGACCTGGACATGGCCAGCGAGGGCTTTACTCTGCTCGAACAGAAGCGCGAGATCCTAGTGATGGAGCTGATGCGCCTGCTTAACCAGGTGAAGCAGGTGCAGTCCGAGCTTAGCGGACGCCGTAAACAGGCCTATGCCACACTGCGAAGAGCCGTGGCGCAAAACGGGCAGGCCCAGATGCGCATGATAGCCAGCGGCATACAATACAAGCATGTCATACGCACAGGACAGAGGGTCACCGCAGGAGTGAGAACCCCGCTTATCGAGGTGCAGCAGGGACAATTCAGCGCACAGTATGGCTTCGTCGGCACTGACTCCCTGGTGGACCAGACCATGAAGGACTTCCTGGCACTGCTGGAAATCATCGGCCAGGTCGCCGAATTGGAAAATACCATCATACTGTTGGCCAGAGAACTGAAAAAAGCGCAAAGAAGAGTCAATGCCCTGGAGCATATCTTCATACCAGACTTCAAGGAAACCCTGCGATTTATAGCCGAAGTGCTCGAAGGAAAAGAGCTGGACGCGTTTTTTACCCTGAAAATGGTGAAGAAGAACTTGGAAAAACAAGTAAGACAAGCTAATTTAGGATGAACGCCGGCTTCCAGCCTATTGGCGCTAACTTAGATCGCGTCCAAAAAGGGGGGGATCGTAGCGCCTCTACGAGGCGCCGGTTTTGGTGGCACCTGCACCCCAGGCTGAAGCCTGGGGTTAAGCATGGTTAAGCGCCTACGGCGCAGGTAGATACGATGTTCTATAGTAAATTGTACTAAAGACAAAACAGCTCTTTTCTGCGGCACAATTCATCAGATAGTTCTGATTTTACCTGTAGTGTTGACCTTGGTTAGGCAC
>Ga0265295_1005292_pt1 | contig 16580 bp, 18 predicted proteins | sample Munlansysbiofilm_FD_192503 | JGI IMG/M metagenome (GOLD analysis project Ga0265295, IMG submission 192503) | Leachate microbial communities from a municipal landfill in Southern Ontario, Canada - Methane capture system biofilm | ecosystem: Engineered > Solid waste > Landfill > Unclassified ... | reverse complement strand
TTTTGCCTAAATCATTTTAGGACAGTTTCTATTCATAACCATAACTAATACACTTAAAAAGAAGCCGTTATAGTCCTATGTCAGGCTCTTTTACGCATAAAAAATAGTATCGAAGTAACCTTAAATTTGTTATAAATAAGTGATAATATTTTGATAAATAGCTTTTGCTGGGTAATTTTGTTATCAAGATTAAGAATAATCAATATTAAGTATTAATTATAATTCTTAAATTAAAAAAATTTTATAAAGTCATAAAATTTCATTTTAGGTAGCATTTTTAGTGTGTATGTGTGTAAACTTTCTATAAACTTATAGTCGTTTAAAGAGTTTGAGTGAAGAACTTGGAAAATTATTTAGTAAATAATCAGAAACCTCAAAAAAAATAATCATATATAAACATGATAGTTCTTTGAAGTCCTGATTTTGACACAATATTATTTTATCAAATTTGTATCTTTAGAATAAATATCTACTTATTTAGCCTAACTCTTACAGATTGTTCATGTGCGGTCAATCCCTCTATACTTGCTATGAGTGCACACTCCTCGCCTATTTCGTTAATGGCTTTTTTAGAAAAGGAGATTATAGAGGTCTTTTTCATAAAGTTTTCAACTCCAAGCGGAGAGAAGAACTTAGCAGTCCCACCTGTTGGTAGAGTGTGGTTTGGACCAGCCACATAATCGCCAATAGCCTCGGGAGTGTTATGCCCTAAAAATATCGCTCCAGCGTGTTTTATATAAGCCAGATATTCAAAAGCATTATCAGTTGCGACTTCTAGATGTTCAGGCGCTATCATATTCATAAGTTCTATCGCCTCATCCATATCTTTTGTAACGATGATAGCGCCTCTAGCTTCTATTGACTTTCTTGCAATCTCTTCTCTTGAGAGTTTTTTAAGCCATACTTCTATCTCTATCTGTACAGCATCTGCTAGAGTTTGTGATGGAGTTATAAGTATAGAACTTGCCATCTCGTCATGTTCAGCCTGAGAGAGCATATCTATGGCTAAGTGGCTAGGATTTGCACTATCATCAGCTAGGATTCCTATCTCACTAGGCCCTGCTATCATATCTATGTTTACTTCACCAAAAACCATCTTTTTTGCAGTGGCTACAAAGATATTTCCTGGACCCGTTATAACATCGACTTTTGGAATAGTCTGTGTCCCATAAGCCATTGCAGCTATGGCACTAGCTCCGCCAACCTTATAAACTTCGCTAACACCACAAAGGTGACAAGCAGCTAGTAAAAGTTCATTTGGTTCGTTATTTGGTGTTGGAGTAGTTACAATTATATTTTGAACACCAGCTACTTGAGCTGGGATAACATTCATCAAAAGTGAAGATGGATATGCAGCTTTTCCACCTGGAATATAGAGCCCTGCACTATCAACTGGAGTCACTTTTTGACCTAAAATCGTTCCATTTGATTCTGTATCAAACCACGATTTTGGTTTTTGTTTCTCATGATAAGCTTTGATTCTATCATACGCTAGATGCAAAGAGTCTCTTAGTTTGGCATCTAAATTATCATAAGCTTTGCTCATGGACTCTGTAGAGATTTTTAAATCTTCATCACTCTTTGGTATCCAGCTATCAAACTTTGCTATGTGTTTCTTTAGAGCTTCGTTTTTATCAAGCTTTATTTCATCTATAATATTTTGGACTGTTGCACTAACTTCTGCAATGTCCATCTTTCCTCTTTGCAAAAGTTCATCAAAACTCTTAGCAAAATCACCGTTTTTTGTGTTTGTAAATATCATCTTATTTTCCCGCTTTTATATACTCATCAAATTGTTTTTTTACAACATCTAGTGCTTCAACAAAATTATCTGCCGTTATTGCGCCCATGATTGGTTGATACATAGGTTCACCATTTGGAAGTAAAAACCAGATAGCTGGAGTTCCTGGGTGATAGAGTTTTTGTGGCATATAGTCACTATCATCACTATATGAGATTACAGAGACAAAGTCTTTGTTTAACGCCTTTACAACTCTTTCATCTTTAAGGGTTGTCTCGTCTAAAATGACACAAAACTTACATGAATGTCTTGAAGAGATAAATAGCATCGGCTTTACAAACCTTGTAGCTTCTTTTACTCCAGCATCATAATCTTTTGCCCATTTCACCTCTGATGCCATCAAAGAAGTAGCAAAAAGAAGTGTTAAGTATATTATTATTTTACGCATGTGCTTTTACCTTTTTTAGAAGTTCTTTTGAGCATTCAAGTACGCTCTTTTTTGTTACATCTATAACTATATCTGCAATTTTTAAATATTCAGGACGGCGCTCATCATAAAGCTCTTTTGCTTTTTTAAGGTCTCTTAAAAGAGGTCTTTTTTTTAGTTTTTTCATAGCGTTTGGATGGTGTTTGATTCTCTTTATTATCTTCTCAAAAGGAGAATCTAGCAAAACAACTACTCCTATCTTTTTAAGGTTTTCTTGCTTGTAAAAGCCACCACCCGTTGAGATAAGAGTGTTTTTCACACTACTCTCTAACCACTTTGCTACATCACTCTCTAGCTCTCTAAAGTAACTTTCACCATCTTGTGCAAAAATATCTTTGATTTTTTTGTTTTGCATACTCTCTATCATATCATCAGTATCAAGGGTTATATAGTCAGAGTGTTTTATGACTTCGCGAGCCACACTACCCTTTCCTACTCCCATAAATCCTATCAAAACTATGTTATTACTCTTTAGCATCCACTTGGCCTTTACTTCTAAACTTAAGCTTTATATATTAGGCAAACGCACTCATATCAAAGTCTGGTTTAGTTTTTTTAACTCTTTTATATATCAAAACTGCTGTAATGATATTGTATTGCAAGATTACCATACTAATGATAAAAGCTAAAGCAAATAGGCTCAAATATGCATCTATGTAGTAAGAGAGCACAAAACCCATAAGAGATGCTACAAAAAGAGCAAATTGAATCAGCGCCCACTTTTTATCTATCATCTCATTCATAGTCGGGATGCTCATATAACCCATCCCATTTAGATGAAACCAAATTAAAAATGGAACTATTTTATACAGCATCCCTATCATAATAGAGAGTATAAAACCGCCAATGAAGATTGATGTCACAACTATATGCTCGCTAAAATAGTACTCATCTACTATCCAAAAAAGCGAACCAAAAGCTAAAAAAATGCTTGAAGTTTTATAGTATAGAAGCGTGATATCACTAACTTTTCTCTTTCTATTTTTTATCTTTTGCAAAAAAATAGCTGCAAATGAAGCAAAAAACAGAACTAACCAGAGTTTTGCAACAACTGAGTAAGCCTCATAAAACAAACTCGTTATCATCCATAAAACAAGTGAGAGAGAGATAAATAAAATCACTCTTTTTTGATAAAAATCCTTAAACTTTGGTGCTACATAAAACATTGGTAAAACTTGAAAGGTTACACCAACTATTAAAACCCCAGCAAAGCCAAAGATAGCCCAAACGCTATGGGTATTTGCGACTATATTTCTATAGATTTCGGCATCTGCATCTATGTAACTAAAGAGTAAAAAAACTCCCATCAAAACACTAAAAAGAGCAAAAATTAAACTCACACTCATCCCTGTAACTGTTGGAGTAAAATTTTTAACTTTTTTTATAGCCATTAATATCACGATTATCATCGCAAAAAACCCAGATGCAAACAAGATAATAGCTAGAGTATTTAGTAGTGGCATCTCAAACTTTAGTCCCATTATCATAAAAAGAGTCCCAAAAACTAGGGCTAGATGCGAGGTTTTTGTGATAAGTTCAACTCTATACATCTTCACCCCAGCTAAAACTGGGAGCATCTGAGTTAGTGAGCCTAGCATCACAAAACTCATAAAACCTATGGTTATAGCGTGTGTTATGACTATAGAATCTATAGAATATCTACTTTGCAAAACACTTGCATCACTTAGGAGCAACAAAACTCCAGCTAAAATAGCAAAGAGTGGAGCTGTGAGATAAAACCTAAGTGGTGCTGAGATTGGAGGAGCTTGCTCTAGTGAGAGACCATTAAACTGCACTTTTTCTACTCAACAATCATAGCTTCCATCATATCAACTACTCTCGGAGCTTCTGCACTTAAGTGTTGCTGAGCCATCGTATAGAGCATCTGCTCTTCTTTCATGTTGTGTTGCTGCATAAGTATCATAAGAGTCTCAGAGAGTCCAAAAAATTTATCTTTGTTTTGTGCCTCTATTGCTTCACCCATCTGCTTTATAAGGCCTCTCATCTGAGCGTGTTCATGTCTCATCATCGCAGTTGGACCCTCAGTCATTCCAGTTTTTGCCTCAAACTCCAAAAACATAACTCTCTCTTCCATCTGGAAGTGTCTCTCAGTAGCTTTAGCAAACTCTTCATAACTCTCTTTTGCATTATCTAATGATTTATTTGCACTATCTTCCATCTTTGCAAATAGTTCATCGCATCTAGTGTGATCTTGTGATAAATACTCTTTTATTGAACTCATTTTCTTTTCCTTGTTTTGTAACAATTTATGTTATTAAGTTTTTTGTATTATATAAAAAAAAACTGAAAATTTTCTCTCACAAATCAATAATTTGTTATTTAACCATCTTTTTACTATAATGTCCTTCTTTAAAAACAATAGGGAAACATATGAGCAACAAAAGATATATAACACTAGGTTTTACCACTATAGCAGTAGCATTGACAATACTTTTTTCTGCAAATCTTTTTGCAAAAACTGCAGAGACTGACAAAAAAGAAGCTTCAAGACTTGAAGCTCTTGCAAAGTTTACAAAAGTCATAAGTATAGTCGAGCAATACAGTGTTGATAATGTAACTATCGAAGAACTTATGGATAAAGCGCTCCAAGGCATGATGACAAATCTGGACGCTCACTCAAGTTTTTTAACACAAAAAGATTATAAAAGACTTAAAGTTCAAACAGATGGGGAGTTTGGAGGTTTAGGCATTACTGTAGGAATCAAAGATGGGGCCTTAACTGTAATATCTCCTATAGAGGGAACTCCTGCCGATAAAGCTGGCGTAAAAGCTGGCGATATCATCTTGAAAATAAACAACGAATCAACTCTAAGCATGACTATAGATGAAGCAGTCTCACGCATGAGAGGAAAGGTTGGTGAGCCAATTGAGATTACAATTGTAAGAAAGGGAGAGGCAAAACCACTTCTTATTAAGATAGTAAGAGGCGTTATTACGATTGAGTCTGTATATACAAAAACTATAGGTGATGATGTTTTATATGTCAGAGTTACAAGTTTTGATAAAAAAGTTGTAGAAGATGTCTCTAAAGCCATAAACAAGAAAAAAGCAATGACAAAGGGAATTATCTTAGATTTAAGAAACAACCCTGGAGGACTGCTTGATCAAGCCGTTGGTTTAGTTGACCTCTTTGTTGATAAGGGCAATATAGTATCTCAAAAAGGTCGTAAATCTTCAGATGACCTAATCTATAGTGCTAAGAGCTCAACCACAATGACAAAAGTTCCTGTTGTAATCCTCGTAAATGGTGGAAGTGCTTCAGCATCTGAGATTGTAAGTGGTGCTTTGCAGGACCATAAAAGAGCTATTGTAGTTGGAGAAAATACTTTTGGAAAAGGGAGCGTACAGGTTGTTCTTCCTATCACAAACGAAGAGGCTATCAAGCTCACTATTGCGAGATATTATCTCCCAAGCGGAAGAACTATTCAAGCACTTGGCGTTCAGCCAGATATAGAAGTTTTCCCTGGAACTGTAAAAAGAGATGATAATGGTTTTTCTATAAAAGAAGCCGATCTTAAAAAACACCTAGAAGAAGAGCTTACAAAAACTGATGTAAAAGAAGTTAAAGCCAAAAAAGCAAAAGAAAATGGCGATAAAAAAGATATAATTTCAAAAGAACAATTATATGATGATATTCAGCTAAAAGAGAGTGTTGATATCATAAGAGCATTAATCATAGTAAAAGGATAAATATACAGATGCAAAAAAGAGAATTACTCTATGAAGGTAAGGCTAAAAGACTTTATTTAACAGATGATAAGGATTTAGTCATTTCAGAGTTTAAAGATGATTTGACAGCATTTAATGGTGAAAAAAAGTCAAGTGAGGCTGGAAAAGGCGCTCTTAACAACAAAATTTCAACTGAGCTATTTAAGCTACTAGAGGCAAATGGTATTCAGACACACTTTGTAGAGATGCTAGATGATAATCATATGCTTCACAAAAAAGTCGATGTTATTCTCATAGAAGTGATAGTCCGCAACATTGCAACTGGGAGCTTAACTAGAAATCTTGGCATAAAAGATGGCACAACTCTTCCTTTTACTCTAGTTGAGTTTGATTATAAAAATGATGATTTGGGTGACCCAAAACTAAATGACCAACACGCTCTTATCTTAGGTCTTGTTGAGTATCAAGATGAGCTTGATAAGCTTCGTAGAATGGCAAGACAAGTAAACGATATCCTTCGTCCTTACTTCTTTGAAAAAGGTTTAAATCTAGTGGACTTTAAACTAGAGTTTGGAAAAGATAGTAGTGGAAATATCATCTTAGTCGATGAAATATCTCCTGATAACTGTCGTTTTTGGGATGTGGCGAGTGGCGAGAAGATGGATAAAGATAGATTTCGTCAAGGTTTAGGCGGTCTAACAGTGGCTTATGAGCAGGTTTTAAATAGAATTCTCTCTAAATAGCACTAATGCTGCGGGCGAACAAAACCAAAACGCGCCCAACTAAGTATAAATGTGCTATTAATGCAGGTGGAAAAGTTACTTTTTTTCGCCATGAAAACAATAATTTTAGGAAAATGAAAATGATAAAAGCAATAATAAACGTATCTTTAAAAGCAGGTGTACTAGATTCTCAAGGAAAGGCAGTACTTCACGCACTAGAGTCATTGCACTTTAATAATGTTAAAGATGTTCGTGTTGGAAAACAGATAGTTTTACAACTAGATGGTGACGATAAAAAAGCAGCTTTAGCTGATGTTACTAAGATGTGTGAAGACCTTTTAGCTAACACTGTTATTGAAGATTATGAGATAGAGTTAGTATAATGAAAAAGGTAACAATTTTACAGTTTCCTGGAACCAATTGTGAGTATGATACAAGATATGCATTTGAAAAACTTGGTGCTAAAACTGAGATACTTTGGCACAAAGCAGACAAGGTTCCAGAGGATACTGACCTCTTAGTAATTCCTGGTGGATTTTCTTATGGAGACTATCTAAGAAGTGGAGCTATTGCAAAGTTTTCTCCTGTTATGAAAGCAGTTGAGGCTTATGCTAAGGCTGGTGGAAAAGTCCTTGGCATCTGTAATGGTTTTCAAGTTTTAACGGAGACAAACCTTCTTCCAGGTGCATTAAAAAGAAATGAAAATCTGCACTTTTTATCAAAATACCACTACCTAAAGGTTATAAATAATAATAATGAGTTTTTAAAAAATCTAAGCGTTGGTGATGTTGTTAATATTCCAATTGCTCATCATGATGGAAACTATTTTATAGATGCTGCTGGGCTTCAAGAGCTAGAAGATAACGGCCAAATACTCCTTAGATACTCAGATGCAAATGGAAATGTAGAAAATCCAAATGGTAGCCTTGATTCAATTGCTGGCATCTGTAATAAAGAAAAAAATGTTTTTGGTCTTATGCCACATCCTGAGAGAGCTATGGAAGTTATCCTAGGAAGCGATGATGGAGTAGCTATGCTTCAAGGATTTTTAAAAGCGTGATTCGACTAATCTTTTTAGGGCTGTTATTTCTAACAACCCTAAGTGCAAATGAAGTAAACTCAACTCAAGATGAGAGCATATCTCTAGAGAGCTCTTTGCCAAAAGTTTTATATCTTAACTTTAAATCAACTCCTCATAGGGTTATAAAAGGAGAGATTTTCCCCATTACAATAAAAACCCTCTCTACTGTTAAAGAGTTCTCAAGCATCACTTACGAACTACTAAACAGTGATGGTTTAAAACTTCTAAATGAAACTCCTTTTAGAGAAAAAGATTCCAAATATTTTTATGATACCTTCTATTTTGTAACAACACATAGCAATGCGAATATACCTGACTTTAAAGCGACTATAAGAGGTTTTGATGATACTCTTTACAGAGATACAACACTAGATGGCTTTAAACTAAATGTAGTCACCCTAAACCCTAAAAGTAACTTTGCAAATATAGTAGCAGATAACTTTGAGCTCTTAGAGTTTAAAACAACTGCCTATGATGACAACCATAACATTGTAGTCTTTGTAGCCACTGCTAAAAACTGTGATATAGCTTCGTTTAGGCTAAAGGACGCCTATAAACAAGGGATAGAATCCATAACCGAATCTCCCTTTAACTCTAAGTTGGTTTACTATGGGGTTATAAAAAAAGAGATTGAAAATCTCTCTTTTACCTATTTCAATCTTTTACAAAATAACTTTTTAGGCTTAAATATTCCTATCATTGTAGATGATGATAGTGTGACTACGCAAACAGACTTAAAGCCAAAAGACCAATCTCATGATAGAGTAAAAATGCTTCTAGCATCACTTATAGCTTTGATCGCTTTTTTACTTATTTTATGGAGAAAAAAATATATATACTTAGTTTTTATACTAATCCCTTTAGCTTATGTTCTTTACATAGCTATCCCATCAAAAGAAGTTTGCATAAAAGTAGGTTCTAAAATATACCTACTTCCAGTACATAATGGAACTATTTTTGAAAAAACAAATACAGTTTACTACTTACAAAAAGAGGGAAGTGTAGAAGATTTTGTAAAGGTAAAACTAAAAAATGAAAAGATAGGGTGGGTTAAAAATGAAGATATTTGCAAAGATTAGTTGGCTTTTTGCAACAATAATTATTTTTTCTTCTCTAACATTGATGATAGTTTTTTACTATATTGTCCCTCGACCATATGCTAGAAAAATATCGGCTTGGCTCATTAGACTTACTACATTTTTCACAGTTGAGACAAAAGGCGAAGAAGATAAAGATGCACAGATGTTTTTAGTCAACCATCAGAGTGATTTAGATATTTGTGTTATGGAGACAATAACGAGTAGAGATTTAGCTTGGGTTGCTAAAAAAGAGTTGTTTGACATACCTTTTTTTGGACTAGCACTTAGGCTTCCAAAAGATATAGCAGTCACAAGAGAGAGCAAGACCTCTCTACTAAAACTACTCAAAGATGCAAAAGATAGACTTGACAAAGATAGGGTAATCACAATGTTTCCAGAAGGAACTCGCTCTACAAAATCTAAGATGCTACCTTTTAAAGTAGGAGCAAAAATCTTAGCAGATAAGTATGAACTTCGCGTTCAGCCTGTCGTTATTATGCAAAGTGCGAAGTATTACAATGTAAAAAAATTTTACTACAAACCAGGTCGCATTAAAGTTATTTTTCTTGACTCATTTTTAGCAGATAAAGAGGATAAAAATTGGCTTAGCAATCTAAGAATTAAGATGCAAAAGGTATATGATGATGAGCTATCAAACAATCCTAGCAGTAGGTAGTGGTGGCTTTATCGGTGCAATATTAAGGGTATACCTCAACGGTTTAATCTCTAGTAATGTTACTCATGAACTCCCCTTTGGAACTCTTGGAGTAAATCTTGTTGGAAGCTTTGTTATGGGAATTTTAGTAGCTTATTTTATGTACACTACACTCTTTTCTATGCATGTAAAATCATTCCTCTCCACTGGGATTTTAGGTGCATTGACAACATATTCAGCTTTTGCTATAGAGAGTTTTTTCCTCTTAGAGGGTGGTTATATTATTTTAGCCTTAGCAAATATCTCGCTAAATGCCTTTGGTACTGTTTTTATGGCTGGTTGTGGTTTTTATATAACTAAATATTTTTTAGTTCAGTCCTAGATTTCTATAATCTCATCACCACACCACTTAGCAAGCTCCAAATCATGAGTAATAATAAGCATCCCAATATCTCCTAGTGAGCCTATTAGCATCTTCATAACTTCGAGCTGAATAACATTATCAAGTGCAGATGTTGGCTCATCTAGTAGTAAAACTTCACTCTTCATAAGCATAGCTCTTAGTATAGAAGCACGCTGGAGTTGTCCGCCTGAGAGTTCATGTGGGAGTTTTAAAAGTAGTTTATAGTCTAGATTTAGTTTAGTTAAATACTCATCAAGCCCATCAGTAGATGCTACATCTTTTATCTGGTTGAGTAAGCTATAGCTAGGGTGAAAAGAGCTGTATGGGTCTTGAAAAACTTCAGATGCTACTTTGCACTCAACACTCCCTCTAAGAGGTTTTAAGTTTCCTAAAATCAGCTCAAAAAGTGTGCTCTTTCCAGCTCCGCTAGCTCCAACTATAACTTTTATTTCGCCCCTTTTTAAGCTAAAAGAGAGGTCATCAAAAAGCAAAGAGTCTTTTTTATAACCAAAAGATAGATTTTTAACTTCTAAAAGAGTGCTCAACTATTAGCTCTTGTTCATAGAGAGATATAGTTTTGTAAGCTCATTATAGAGTTCATCTGGTGTTATATCAATATTCTCTTCCCAAATTTTCTTCATAATAACATTATCCTCTTTTCCTGCCCAAACTTTAATATAAGTGCCCTCTTTATAACCATGATCTTGGCGAAACTGATTTAATATATTTTTACCAACATATAGCCTATAAAGAGTTTCTAAATCAAGTCCACTAAAAACAACTAGGTCAAAAAAACTTGCAAGAAGCGCTTCAAGATTAATCTCCTCTTGACTTAAAGCCTCGCGCATAATATCTTCAACCTTTAGCATAATCTTCTTTTGTGGTGCAAAGTCATCACTCTTTGTATCTATCTTAGAAAAACTATCTAAGTTAGATATATTGATAGCCAAATCTTCTATGCCGCCTCTTAGAGTTTTGCTATAGCTCTCAATAGCCAAACTCATCACAAAGTGCCACACATCAACTACTTCTATCTGCAAGTTTGCCCAATCAGGCTCTTGTTTGATGTTCTTCCAATGCTTCCATGAAAAGCTATCTATCATCTCTGCACACTCCATATAGATGCATCTCTTCCAGTTTATCTCTTTAGCATCTTTTGTAATACCCTTAATCCAATTTTCTCCATTTGTAGCATCATTTAATTGTGCTTGAAGCTGTAACATCAATAATATTTTGTCCATATTTTTCCTTTAATTTATTTCATAAATTTAAGGGAACCTTTTTCCCTATTAATATCTATCACACCAAAGGGAGCAATTCCTTTGGCTACGCTAACGCTTGGTTTTCCTAGGCGGAAAACTCTCGGCACTTGTGCCTCTTGAGATATCTTGTTAGTCTAGAAACTCTTCTCTCATTCCATCTTCTTCCTAAGAGCATCGCTTCTGATTGCTCTGCAAGCTTCAAAGCCACGCATTTCTTTTGGAGGCGAGGTTTTAACCTCGCCCTATACGACTTTAAAGTATCTCTGCGAGGCTAAAGCCTCACTTCCGAGTTATTTTCATAACTCCCATGGAGTTTATATATATGCTATAACCAAAATATATGAGTTCCAACGCAGAGCGTAGGGACTAACAAAGCACACCCTGACTTTAAAACTTAACACTTGCACTATATTTTCTAATAATTGTAAAACAAGTTGCTTATTTTACCTAATATGCTAGAATTCCTTACTTAAACAAAGAAAAGAGAGATGAAAAGAATAAACTGTAGAAAATGCAAACATTATTATGTTACTTGGGAAAAAAAGCAACCTCATGGATGCAAGGCATATGGCTTCAAATCAGCTCAACTACCATCTATTGTTGTTTTTCAAAGTAGTGGAACTGAATGTTCCCTATTTGAACTTAAGACTCCTGCCAAATAAGCTTTTTGCCGAAGCCTAACCTATTGTCAGTTAGTTTGAAATAATTAACTTCTATCTTCCAAAGTTTTGCCATCATAGCAAGTGCATATGGATACCTCTTGTAGTAGAGCTTTTTAAGCTCTTTATCATTTAAGATTTCAAAAATTCCTCTAAACTGAAGACCTTGTATCCTACCTACCTCTTTTGTCTCTAAAAGAATATTTCCAGCTACTTTTTTGTTTTTTAAGACATGTTTTATATGTGTAGTATCCTCGCTACTAGCCACCACAAAACATCCCTTATCATAGACATAAAAGAGACTACAAACACTCAGTTCATCGCCATCAGAAGTAGCTAGGCTTAAAGCGTGGTGCTTGTGTATAAAAGACTCTATTTTTACAAAATCACTCATCTCTAAACTCTAACAAAGCCATATCAATTCTTCTTACTATATCTTGCATCTCATCGCGACTTACTCCAAAGTTTAGCCTCATAAAACCGCTTCCCTCTTTTGAAAAATTAAGCCCAAGATTAAGCCCTAGTTTTGCCTTTTTTATAAAAAACTCTTTGATGCCTCTATTGTTTAACTCTAAACCTCTACAATCAAGCCACGCAAGATAAGTTGCCTCTATAGGTACTGGTTTTATAATATCTTCATGTTTTTTACAAACTTCTACAAGTAGCTCATAGTTACCCATCAAGTGCACTTTTAACTCACTAAGCCACTCTCTACCCTCTCTATAAGCAGCTTCAAAAGCTACTTGCGATAAAACACTACCATGCCCAATATGAACTCTTCTGTAACTTTGTAAAAACCTCTCTCGCAGAGCTCTATTTGCTATAGCCACACTACTCATCGCAAAACCAGCCATATTAAAAGTTTTTCCAACTCCTATAGCTGTTATAGTTATATCTCTTGCCTTTTGATTAAGAGATGCAAAAGGGATATGTCTGTTTGGCGCATAGACTAAATCTGAGTGAATCTCATCACTAAAGACTAAGATGTTGTGTTCTAAACAGAGTTCTAAAATCTCTTCTAACTCTTTTTTTTGCCAAACCCGACCAACTGGGTTATGAGGAGAGCAAAGAAGTAAAAGCTTAGTCTTCTCATCTATCTTTGCTCTTAAATCCTCTATATCAAAAAGATATCTTCCATCACTCGCCTGCTTTAGAGGATTAATTAAAAGTTCTCTTTTTTGCTCTTTTACACTACTTAAAAAAGGAGGATAGACTGGAGTTTGGACTATGATTTTATCACCCATTTCACTAAAAGCATCAATTGCCAAATCCATAGATGCCACAACAGAGTGAGAGTAGAGCAGATCTTCTAACTCATAAGAGATTCCATGTTCACTCTCTAACCATCTTATCTGAGCCTCAAATGCACTTCGTGGCATCGACTCATAGCCAATGATGGGATGCTTCAACCTTTTTTTTACTGCATCTATAACAAAGTTTGGTGTGTTTATATTCATATCAGCAACCCAAGCAGGAAGCACATCCTGTGTCCCAAAAAGCTCTTCTCTTAGAGTGTATTTCTCAGCTCTAGAATTTTCTCTATCTGAGTGTGTGCTAAAGTCATATTTCACTTTTTTTTCCAGATGCTACACTGTGCAATAGTGTGCTGAAACTTCCTTGCCGTCTCTTTTATAACAAACTCTATATCTCTAAGATGCACAAGCTCAAAGTGAGGGTTTAAAATCTCTTTTAAACTATCCAGTGTCCTTACTTCATTACCCTCTGCATCTATAAAACCGCCTAACCAAAGCTCTTTTTGAGTTGAGCTCTCTTGCCATGTATATGGAGAGGTTATCATAAGTGTACCCTCGCTATTTAGCCTCTCATGGATAGTTTGCAAAAAGAGCTTAGGATTGTAGAGTCTATCTATGAGATTTGTTGCCATCACTAAATCGTATGAGTTTAGATTTGGTTTGAGATTACACGCATCTCCTTGCCAAAATGAGACTTTGTGGGCAATATCCCCATAGCCCAACTCTTCAATGCTTACCTTTTTGTTTTGCACCAAATCTCCCTCTAGTTTAGATGCAAAGGCAACATATCCTCTCTCTTTTAACTTCACTCCCACTTGAATGAAACGAGCGGAGAAGTCAACACCCTCAACCTTATCAAACTCCTTTGCAAGCTCAAAACTAGCCCTTGTAGTGGCACATCCCAAATCAAGTGCTTTTGTTTTGTTTGTGCTAAATTCTACTGCTATCTTCGCACACTCTTTGGCAAAGTTTTTTACTCCAAAATAGCTTTTGCCATATTGAAATTCACAATACTGCGAAACTAGCTCATCACTCTCATATATATCTGATTTACTCTCATCTTGATTACTTGATATTACATATCTAAATCCTGCATTTTGGGGGAAATGTTTCCTAAAAGCGTATCGAGAGTGCTTCATGATAAGGTTTCCGCTACTAGCCCATGATGAGCCAAAGATTAGTGCATGTTTTTCATCAAAGGTTGGAGCTGTAAAGTCATCATAAGCCTCATGAACTTCAAAGCCTTCAAACGGGCGTATTGGCGTTCTACCCCACTGCCAAACATTTCCTACTACATCAAAAATGGATTCACCACTCTTTGTATGAAAACCAAACTCATTTACAGGGCATGAACTAGCATAGTGGTAGAAGTTAAGATTTGCGCGACTTTGATGAAAGGCAGGCAAATCCTCTATATTTGCCTGCTCATAGATAGCTCTATACTCAGCTTCACTAACAAGAGTAAAGATCTCTGCTTCTTTTTTGCTCTTATATCTACAAAATGCCTCAGCCTCTAACGCATTTACATCAACTGGCCAATCAAGTGGCATCTCTATAACCTCACACAGAGCTCTATATCTATAAACTCCCTCTTCATAAACCCAAAAAGCAGGATGTTTTGCTTTTGAGTTTTTGAGGTATTGCAATCCCTCTTCATCCCAAAATTCATCACTCTCATAACCGCCACTCTCTACAAACTCCATAAACTCAGCATTACTTACAAGATATTTTGAAGCCTTAAACTCACCAACTTCTTCTTCATAATGGCCATATTCATTATCCCAACCATAGAGATTGTGAGTTGTGCTTTTTCCTAGTTTTACCTGCTGTGATGCCACCTTTATCATCTCATTTTTTGGAGCATTTGAGCTGTGAGAGCAGATTTTAAACTCTTTTACATTTTTCACAAACTCTAGTGGCATCTGGCGATGAAGAACAAGCGAAGTCTCTATATGAATCCTCTCATGCTCAATACCCATAAGAATTACCCACATAGGAGAACTTTGTCTGATAGGAAGCTCAAAATCAAGGCTCATAATAAGCTTACCAACTAGCTCTCTTACCCTCGCTCTATATTCTCTAACTTCATCAACCCTTGGCCATGCATAGTTTTTAGAGTTCACATCATCCCAAGCCATCTCATCAACGCCAACTGCAAAGATGGACTCAAAGTTTGCATCTACTCTTTTGTCGATTATCTTCATAAGTATAAGCTTGTTTATAAAAAAAGTAGCAGTGTGGCCGAAGTAAAATATCATCGGATGCCTTGATGGTTCAGACTTTTTGTAAAAAACCTCATCACTTGCAAGGGTCTCAAAAACTTTCTCATAAAGTGTATAAGTATTGTTAAAATATTCTAGTATTTCTTGTCGTTTATTCTCTATAGTGCCCTCATCAAGCGTAGGAGGATATATGCTAAGATTGTTCATATCAAGCCCTTTTGTTTTGCTATAATTATTATATGAAAATTCATCAAAGCCCAAGATTAAAGAACCAAGCAAAACTCATTCACGCGTTTAGCTCAAGAGATAGCGGAGTAAGTTTTGCTCCGTTTGACTCCCTAAACCTAGCCTTTCATGTGGGCGATAATGAAGAGTCAGTTTTAAAAAACCACGATATCTTAGCATCTCATCTCAACTACAAAAGACAAACACTTGTTCATATGAAGCAGATTCACTCTAGTTTAGTTCATATCGTAGATGCAGGAGATGATTTTTCAAATCCTCCAACCTGTGATGCACTTATAACCAACAAAACAGACACCCCTTTGATGGTTATGGTAGCAGATTGTAGCCCTCTGCTTTTTTATGATGATAAAAAAAGAGTTATCGCCGTAGCTCACGCAGGAAGAGAGGGGGCTTTTAAAAATATCGTAAAAAATGTAATTGAGAGTTTTGTAGATGATTTTGGCTCAGATGCAAGAGATATAGTTGTAGCCATTGGTGCTAGTATCGGTGTTTGTTGCTATGAAGTTGGACTTGAAATTAAAACAAAAGCAGATGAGTTAGGGCTTGAGTTTGCAATAGAGCAAAGAGGTGGCGCTCTCTTTTTAGATGTTGGCAAGATTTTAAAGTCTCAACTCCTAGCATCTGGTATAAAAGAGCAAAACATCGAGATTAGCGAGGAGTGTAGCTGTTGCAGAGCTAACAAATATTTTTCCTACAGAGCGTCTAAAACTACAGGAAGATTTGCTGGCGTTTTGATGATGCAAAGAGCCTGAGAACTTTAAAGCCACACAACTCTTTGGAAGCGAGGTTTCAACCTCGTAGAAAAGGTCTGTAAAGAGCACCTTGATTTTAAATCCACACAATGCGAAGCTCATCGTGGAGAATGCCATTGGTTAGCATTCCTAGAAGAATCGCTTCCAAAAACCTGAGAACTTTAAAGCCACACAACTCTTTGGAAGCGAGGTTTTAACCTCGTAGAAAAGGTCTGTAAAGAGCACCTTGATTTTAAATCCACACAATGCGAAGCTCATCGTGGAGAATGCCATTGGTTAGCATTCCTAGAAGAATCGCTTCCAAAAACCTGAGAACTTTAAAGCCACA
>Ga0265295_1005291_pt1 | contig 16583 bp, 9 predicted proteins | sample Munlansysbiofilm_FD_192503 | JGI IMG/M metagenome (GOLD analysis project Ga0265295, IMG submission 192503) | Leachate microbial communities from a municipal landfill in Southern Ontario, Canada - Methane capture system biofilm | ecosystem: Engineered > Solid waste > Landfill > Unclassified ... | reverse complement strand
GCAGAGCTTTGGAAGCTCTGGCCGCAACTGCCCATAGTGGACCGGGCCACGCTGCAGCGCAGGTTCCCGCCGGAGGATTACCCCGCCCGCTTTGGTCTCCAAGGTGTGCAGGATGCAACAGGTGGTTCAACCGGTGAACCGACACACTTCTTTCATGACGCAGCCATGCTCCGTGCAAATGTCGCGGCCAGCTTGCATGTGCGGTTTCAAATGGGCTGGAAGCCAGGCCTGGACACGATAATTATATGGGGCTCGGAGCGCGATATCGGAAAAGAGGTAGGTATACGCAACCAAGTTAATAATGTTTTATTTCGGAATCATTTTGTCGATGGCTATGGCATCACTCAGCAAACCGTTGAGCGCATTCTCGCTTTGATAGCTAAGCACCGCTCGGTATCAATATACGGTTTTACTTCGATGATGGAATATATCGCTCGCGAGTCTATCGCCATGAATTCATGTCCGATGAAAGGCAGCGTGTATTTGGCGTGGAATGGAGGAGAGATGTTGTTTCCCGAACAAAGCTCTCTTTTTCAAAAAGCGTTTGGTGTTCCTATATTGAATCTCTACGGTGGGCGAGAACTGTCTGTTATGGCCTGCCAGTATAAGCCTGAAGGACCATTACATGTTTTACGCCCACGGGTTTTCATTGAAATTGTGGATGATAATGGAAACCCAGTAGGTCCAGGTGAGCCTGGGCGGGTTATTTGCACAAGTACAATATGTCGTGGCACACCTTTTCTTCGGTACGAAATTGGTGATTTTGCCGAATTTGAAGCTGCTCATTTTGATGAAAGTGGCATCCATGCCATAAGTCATGTATTGGGCAGAAGCGCTTCAATCATAACTCTTAAAAATGGCAAGCAAATTCATACACTCTACTGGAATCATTTAATGAAAGAGTTTTCCGAAGTTTACCAGTTTCAGGTCCAAGTTGAGAATCGTGATCGACTTACATTATTGCTAAAAGGGAATGGTTTTACAAAAGTCCGCGAAGCTCATTTTCGTGATTTATTGCAAAATTTTTTGGGTGACATCTATGTAGATTTGAAATGGGTAGATGTTATGCCGTTGACATCACAGGGAAAACTTGTGCAGGTTGTCAGTAAGTGATGCTTTTTTTTCTCATTTTAATAATTGTAATTTCTATATATCCGAATATTCATGGTAAGCAAAATTCATGTAGTACTTGTTGGTCCATCGTTAGACATTTTGGGCGGACAATCAATTCAACTTAAACGCATTCTTGAGAAACTATCAGATAATCCTTCTTTGGAAGTCATTTTTTTGCCTGTTAACCCACGCCTCCCCGGTGTCTTACGCCATCTCCAAAGCGTGAAATATGTTCGCACAATTATTACTTCTATTGTGTATTATTTTCTTTTGATGTTAAGAATTCTACGTGCTGATGTCGTCCATGCCTTTTCTGCAAGCTATTGGAGCTTCCTGCTTGCACCAGTTCCAGCAATAATAGTCTGCAAGCTGTTTCGCAAGCATGTTGTTCTCAATTATCACAGCGGTGAGGCCGAAGACCACCTTTCCAATTGGCGGAGTGCAAAATTCTTTTTGCGTTTCTGTGACGACATTGTTGTGCCTTCAGACTACCTGGTGGACGTGTTCAAGCGTCATGGCTTCAGCGCCATTGCGGTTCCAAACTTTATCGAGATTGAACAATTCCCGTATCGTGAACGCCGGGAATTGCAGCCGATTTTCTTCAGCAATCGAAACTTCCAGGAGCACTACAACGTAAGCTGTATATTGCGGGCCTTCAGCCGGATACAGGCACAATTGCCGCATGCTCGGCTGGTCATCGCGGGTGACGGCCCGCTTCGTGAACGGTTGCACAACGAAGCGTCAAGCCTTGGACTTCGGGATGTGCAATTTGTTGGGTCTGTACCGCCTGAGCGCATGCCCTTGGTGTATGACCAGGCTGATGTTTATTTGAATGCATCAGATATCGACAACATGCCCATATCAATCCTGGAGGCCGCAGCATGCGGGCTTCCCATGGTATCCACAGATGCCGGCGGCATTCCATATATTATGCAGCATGGCAAAACTGGCCTGATGGTCCCATGCAACGATGACGAAGCACTGGCCAGAGAAGCCCTTCGTCTCTTCACCGATCCAGGCCTGGCCTCGCGACTAGCATCAGCCGCGCGATCGGAAGTACTAGCTCAATATACATGGGACTCCGTCGAATCCGGCTGGTTGGCAATATATCGTCAGGCTGAGCGCCACAAATATGGCCGAAAAATTTTGTGAAAGGATTGTGTATCTTGGGTGTTCAAGCCAATCATAAGTTATTGAAGCACGTGTGGCGCTTGGGAAATCTCGAAGAATTGAGGTTTCGTGCCAGGCAGCGCATCCATTTGCTGTACGACAGGCATAGGCTGGAATTGCCCGTATTGAACCTAGTTTCTTTGTCGCTCCCTTCTGGTTTTGACGTCCAGGAAAAGCCTCGCTGTCTCGAAAAGCTGAACCGACAAGTGCATGAACTGGAAGATGAAGCTCAGCGGATAATGCAGGGCAGGGTTCATATTTTCGGAGCGGATTGCCACTTTGATGGTCAGTTTCCTTGGAAAGAAGATTTCACTCATGGTGTCCGCGCCCAGGAAGGCTTCTGGAACGATGTCCAGGATCTGGATTCCGGATCGGTCGGGGATGCCAAGGTGATCTGGGAACTGAACCGCCTGCAGTTTCTCTTGCCGGTCGCCAAAGCCTTTTTCCTGACCGGCGACAGTTCCTGTTACGATTGGCTGAAAAAGACCATCAAGGGCTGGGACGAGGCCAACCCCTACCCCATGGGCATCAACTGGGCCAGCAGTCTGGAACTGGCTTTCAGGGTGACGGTCCTGGACTGGTTAATCCGCTTCCTGGGTTCAGCCCTGCAGGAGGACGAAGAATTCCGCCACCTGCTGCTGCGGCTGCTCGCCATCCACGGCCGGCACATCAACCGCTATTTGTCCACGTATTTCAGCCCCAACACCCATCTCAGCGGGGAAGCCCTCGGGCTGTACCTGCTGGGGACTCGCTATCCTTCTCTGCCTGGTGCCGGGAAGTGGCGCGAGACCGGACGAAAGATCCTCCTCGACTGCTTGGATGCCCACGTCCTGCCGGACGGCGGGTATTACGAACGCAGCCTCTGGTACCATCGCTACACCATTGAAATCTATTTGCTCTTCGCATTCCTGGCCCAGGAAGCCCAAGACCCTTTGCCAGACGCGGTGCGGGAAAAGTTGGGCAGCCTGCTTAACTTCATGCTTCATGCGCTGCGCAGCGACGGGACCTTTCCCTTGATCGGGGACGACGACGGCGGCCGGTTCCTGGCCTTGGATGATCTTGACCCAAGCGATGCCCGCGGGCTGATGGCCGCGTGCGCAGTGCTACTCGGGCGCGGTGATCTCAAAGCCATTGCCGGTGATAACACCGAGACTGTCCTCTGGCTCTGGGGCCAAAAAGGCATGGAGGCCTATGACCAGCTGGACGCCACTTTGCCGAGGGAGACCGGCGCGGTCTTCCCGCAGACCGGCTATGCTTTCCTCAGGACCGGCTATGAAGAGGATGCGGTCCTGGTTTCCATGAACGCCGGGCCCTTGGGCGCGGACAACTGCGGGCATGGGCATGCCGACGCACTCAGCCTGACCCTCTCTATTGGAGCACAACAGATCATTGTTGATCCGGGCACCTTCTCCTATTCCCTGGACATCCGGGAACGCAACCGCTTCCGGGGCATCGAGGCCCATTCCTCCCCGTGCATTCCTGAAGCCCCCCAGAGCATTCCCTCCAAGTCTCCTTTTCACTGGCGCAGGATTCATCAGGACTGCCGGTTCACATCAAGCAGTGTCGGCTGGGATTTGGACCTGCTTTCCGGGGCATGCACGGACGTTGCTTCGGCCAAAAAACCCGTCTCCATTGCGCGCAGCATTGTTTTACTCAAGCCAAAGCGCCTGCTGTTCGTCTGGGACCGCTTCACCGGCCCTGCCGGATTGAGCGCCGTGAGCCGGTTCATGCTCCACGGCCGTGAATGGGAGAAGGCTTCCCAGGGCGCGTCGTCCACGTTTCCCGGACATGCCGTCCATTTCCGGGCAGTCAGCGACCAGCCCCTGAATGTTGAACTTTCTTCCACGGAAATCTCCGGGTCCTACCTGCAAAAGAGCGGCGGAACCTGCCTGAGCCTGGCGCGGCCGGGCGATCTTCCCGGTCAGACGGTAACCGTGGTCCACTGGGGCAGCGGAGATTGTGAAATGACAATGGACCTGGTTTCGACCAACTGCGTCTCGGTCCGCTGCGCAGGGCAAACCGTGTGGTGTTGGCTGGGGTTGGACGGAAAATTGCAAGACACGGGTCCTTTGCGCACCGATGCCGCCGCGGCCTGTCTGGTTCAGCAGGACGGCCGCATGGCCGAAGCCTGGGCCTTGAATGTGTCCCGGCTGTCTTTTTCATCTGAAACGTTCTTCAAGGGTAAAGATATGCATCAACGCTGGAGTCTGGTCTAATCATGTGCGGCATCTGCGGGATCGTGGGGCTGGGTCAGGGCTACCGGGTGGATGAAAGTGTCCTGCAGTCCATGTGCCGGGTCATAACGCACCGGGGGCCGGACGACTCCGGTATTTTCCTGAACGGGCACGTCGGTCTGGGTCACAGGCGACTGAGCATCGTTGACCTGCATACCGGATCGCAGCCCATGTCCAACGAGGACGGCTCGGTCTGGATCGTCTACAACGGCGAATTCTACACCCACGCGCGGTTCGTGGAGGAACTCAAGGCCAGAGGGCACAGGTACAAGAGCTCCTGCGACACCGAGACCATCATTCATCTCTACGAGGAATACGGGCTGGATTTTGTTCAGCGCCTGCGGGGCATGTTCGCCTTTGCCCTTTATGATCAAAAACGCGGCCGTCTGGTCCTGGTGCGGGATCGCCTGGGCATCAAGCCGCTGTATTACCATCAAAACGGGTCCAGGCTGTGCTTTGCCTCGGAAATGAAATCCCTTCTCCAACTGCCTGATGTGGATGCGAAACTCAATCGGGACATCCTGCCCGAATACCTGTGCAACCGGTTCGTAACCGGGTCCAGGACGTTTTTCGAGGGCATCCAGCGCCTGGAGCCGGGCCACATGCTGCTCTTCGAGGGCGGTAAAACCGAGACAAGACAGTATTGGAGCCTGGCTCAGCATGCCCAGACCGACAAGCGGCAGATTGACTTGGACCAGGCCGTAGACGGCTTTCTGGAGCTGTTCCGAGAGTCGGTGCGGCTGCGCCTGATGAGCGACGTGCCCCTGGGGCTGTTTCTTTCCGGCGGGATCGACAGCAGCGCCATCTGCGCGGTCATGAGCGAGATGGTCCCGGAACGGCTGGAGACCTTTTCCGTGGGCTTCCGAGAACAGGAAGCCAACGAGCTGGATTTCGCACGTTTGGCAGCCGGGCACTACAACACCCGCCACCAGGAGATTGTCCTGTCATCGGACGTCTTTTTCCAGGCCCTGCCGCATTTGATCTGGCACGAGGACGAGCCCATTGCTTTCCCGTCCAGCATTCCCCTGTACTTTGTCTCCCGCTTGGCTCAGGAGCGGGTCAAGGTGGTCCTGACCGGGGAAGGCAGCGACGAGCTGCTGGGAGGGTATGCCAAATACTACAAGACCCTGCTGAACTTCAAATGGGGCCGGCGATGGGGGTATCTGCCACAAGGAATCCGGCGCGCCGTCAAGGCGGCGGTCCAGGCCAACACGGGCCGCCACCCGCTGGCGTACAAGCTCGGTCGGACCTTTTTGGCTCGCGATCTGAGCCTGGACGACCTCTATTTTTCCAACTTCAGCGTGTTCTTCAGGCACGAACTGCCAGATCTCCTTCTGGACAGCAGACTTTCAGGCCTTGACCCCTATGCGGGCTACCACCAGGAACTGGCGGCCCTGGACGGCAGACTGGCCCTGTCCGAAAAGCTCCTCCTACTCGACCAGAAAACATATCTGCACGAACTGCTCATGAAGCAGGACCAGATGAGCATGGCCGCATCCATTGAAAGCCGCGTGCCCTTTCTGGACCATCATCTCGTGGAATACATTTCGTCGCTGCCCGCGGAATTCAAGGTCTCCGGCACGACCACCAAGATCCTGCTGCGCAAGGCCATGGAACGGATCAACCTGCCCCGCAAGATCCTGGAACGCCCCAAGATGGGCTTTCCCGTGCCCCTGGATAAATGGTTCCGGCAGGAGCAGAAGAGCCAGGTCCAGAGGCTGCTCTTCGACGGCCGCCTGGAGGCTAGACAGGTCTTTCGCATGGACAGCCTGCGTAAGCTTGCGGACGATCATTTCACCGGCAGGGCCCGCAACGGGGACCGGCTCTGGAGTTTGATAAATTTTGAGCTGTGGGCAAGGCGCTTTCTTGACCGGGAAGCCGTCGCCGGGAGCCTGGCTGAATTGAATGAACAAGCCCAGCACAGGAGCGAGGCCTGATGGGTGAAAATAACAGCGGTGATCTGTTGCCGCACAAGGGTCAACCATGAAAGTACTGCATGTCCTGGATGTTTCCTGGCCGATTCAGCGCGGCTATTCCATCAGGGGATATTATATCACCAAGCACCAAAAGGCCCACGGTATCAAGCCTGTCGTGTTGACCAGTGAACGACAGTATGATCACAATGTTGACACGATCCACAACGATATCAAGTATTTTCGCAGTCCCAAAAGGCAAGGTCCGCTTGCCGGGCTGCCCTTGATTCGGGAATTTTTTCAGGTTCTACGGTTAAGAAACAGGATTGTGGAAGTCATCGCGGCTGAGAAGGTGGATTTTATTCATGCCCATTCTCCGAGCATTTGGGGCCTGGCTGCATTGCTTGCCGGAAGAAAGTCCAAGACAAAGGTCATTTATGAGATTCGGGCGTTCTGGGAGGATGCTGCGGTTGATGCCGGGAAGATCAAGGAGGGGGGGGGTTCCTACAAGTTGTGGCGCGCCCTGGAAACTGCCGTCGTGAAGAGGTCGGACAAGGTGGTCGCTATTTGCCAGGGCCTCAAGAAAGACCTTGTCAGCAGGGGTATTTCTCCAGACAAGGTCGTCGTGGTCCCGAATGGCGTTGATACGGACAGGTTCAATCCTGTTGAAAAAGATGGCGGTCTTGTTCGGGAGTTAGGCCTGGATGGGAAGACCGTTTTCGGATTTGTAGGCAGCATGTTCAACTTTGAAGGCCTGGAGGTGCTGGTTCAGGCCGTGGCTGCACTTGATGGTGAGACAAGGGCAAATATTCGCGTTTTGCTCGTCGGCGAGGGCGAAAGCCATGGGCGGATCCAATCCATGGTCGATGCGCAGAAGCTGTCAGGGGCAATCCAGTTGGTGGGCAGAGTGCCCCATGATCACGTGGAGGCATATTACTCGGTCATTGATGTCTTTGTTTATCCCAGGATCAGCAAAAGGATCACCGAACTGGTCACCCCGCTCAAGCCCCTGGAGGCCATGGCCATGGGCAAGGCAGTGGTCATGAGCAATGTTGGCGGTCTTGTGGAACTTCTTGACGGTGAAGAATGCGGCATGCTTTTCGAAGCTGGCAATGCCCGCAGCTTGGCCCAGGTGATGGCTGATTTGGCTGCCAACCCTGTCAAGGTGGAGACTTTTGGGGCCCTTGCATTGAACTCAGTGAGAGCACACAGGGACTGGAACAAGCTCGCCCGTATCTATAGTAACCAAGTATATGGCGCATAATGAAAGATCCCATGGCTGACTGTCGGATATAGGAAGGATGAGCTGATTTGCAGGTTGCCGGGCAGTGCCCTACTCCACGGGAGCTATTTTCAGGCTCCTGGGTAAATGAAGAAAATTTCCGGTGCGCACACCAGCTGTTGCCGCCTCGATTGCATCGATGTCGGCGCCAATATCCTTGCCGTCGGTCCCGGCATTCTTGAAGGGGCTGTCAGGTGCGAGACGATAGTTGCCATCATCAATGAAGCCCACTGACGTAATGTCAGGGGGAAACCAATTGCCTTGGGGATATCTGTTTGAATGTCCGCCAATGATAACGTTCTTATCGAAAGTCCATCCTTCTTCATAGTATGCTGCCAGACAGGGATTGCCTTCTCCAGCGCCGCTGCCGAAGAAGCCGTAGCTACCTTTTAATAAGATATTGTTTGTGAATACAAAGCCGTCATTTTTAGGTAACCCGTCATGTGTGGCTATGTGCGTACCAGAGAGAACAGTATTATGGTCAATAGTCAAATCGTTATTGCCGCTTAAAATTTGGAATATTCTTCCTCGGACATCCGTCAGTAGATTATCTTGGATAAGTATTCTTGTCTGCACATCGCTGCCACTGGGGTAAGTCAGATCTATGCCAAGCATATTAAATCCATGATCGCTGTTTATAATTTTATTGTATCTGAACGTTATGTCTTCGACCGTACTCCATGGCGCTTTGCCGCTTTGATTTCTTACGGTGAATAAAATCGCAAAACCTGTTTGCGCATCCCCCCAGTTGTTTTCAAATATATTACCTTCAATCAACACCCTTTTAGCGTTTTTAAGTTCGAATAAATTCTTGATGGTGCCTCTTCTTTCTTTCCAATCAAGGGGTTTGTGAAAATGATTATGTCTGATTTCAATATCAGATGGAACGCAGTTGACAATTCTGGGGTCTGCACCGCCAATCAGGACGTTCTCCCCCGCACCTTCAAGATAGTTATTTACTATTTTGAGGGGGCCAAGTGTATTGTAAGCCCATAAAGCTTGGGTATCAAAACCGGTCTGGATGAATCCAGACACATAAGAATCGATCACAGCAATGCCTTTGCCATCCATGGCAATTCCACGACGACCGCCCAAAGCAGGATCGCCATGGATATAGCAGCGATCAAAAAATATGTTATGTGGCAAGGTTTCTTCAGTAGTGTCTGCATTGCCAATCTGAATGAGATTATGTACGAATTCCCCCTCAGCAGGCGAGAATTCAATGCCGACAAAGCGATAATGGTGTGCATTGTCGGCAGTCCTAATTGCAGATCCGCCTGAAGTCACATTAATTGAAGGCATGTTAGGCGCATCCGAAGGTGAGACGCGAGTTCCAAGCGGAGGTAGCTTATTATATGCGCTGGACATGATATAAATCCAGCCCGATCCAGTGGTTTTGTTCGGCAGTGTAAAAGGACCTTGAAAGGTCGCTCCAGCCTCCAGAACAATGACGTCGCCAAGTTCTGCCCGGTTCAGGGCCTTTTGAAAATTGTCGCCGGAGTTGACAGTGATTACGTTTACAAGTGGCAAGTTAAAAGTCGTATCGATGTAGACTAGGGGCAGTTCCGGAAGCGTTGCCGCGAATGTCCATGGGGCGAAAAACACGATTACAAGGGCATGAATGGCCAAGGAGAAAAAGTTCATAACTTTTCGACTCAAAAAATTGGAAAAATCCATTGAAGCCCTCCAAGCAAACTAAAAAATATGACTTTTTGTATAGGATACCAGCAAATTAATGGAAGTCAATAACACCAGCATTCTCAAAGGTACATTTTTTACAGTAGGTTTTCGATGCACTGACCGACTCATTGGCGTAGCGAGCATGATGATCTTGGCTAGACTGCTGTCACCAAATGACTTCGGAATTATAGCAATAGCATATTTAGCTGTCAATTTTGCACGCGTTTTCTTAGATTTTGGAGTCCAAGTCGCACTAATTCAAATTAAAAACATAGATCAGTCCCATTATGACACTGCCTGGACAATAAGAATTATTCAGACCTCAATTATTACGTGCATTTTGCTGGCTTCAAGCCATTATATAGCTGAATATTTTCAAGAAGATCGCACGAGACATGTTCTGTACTTCCTGGCTTTTCTGCCTTTATTGAATGGCCTTCAAAATATTGGTGTGATAAGTTTCCAAAAAAATATGCAGTTTGGCGCAGAGTTTCGCTTTCTATTTATACAACGTATTTTAGGTTTTTCTATCACAGTGACTTCAGCTCTAATGCTACATTCTTATTGGGCTTTAGTGATAGGCTCATTGGCGACTGAATTTATTGGATTAATTCTCAGCTACATAGTACATCCAATGCGAGCAAGATTGAGCTTAAGCAAATTTAAGGATATTTTTTTCATATCTCAATGGATGCTTTTAAAAAATATAGGGATATATTTGCAAGATAATTTACATAATTTTTTTGTCGGTCGGTGGTCTTCGACTTCCGTGCTTGGGGCTTACTCGATAGCAGGGGAAATTTCCCGGATGCCATCAACCGAACTTTTAGCGCCATTCAATCGGGTATTGCTTCCTGCATTTTCAAAAGTCCAGGATCAAGCAGCTGAACTTAAAAGGATTTTTCTTTTGGCACAGGGTGTGCAGACCCTCATTGCAGTGCCAGCAGCCGTTGGTCTGGCTTTAGTAGCCAATGAGGCAGTTCTGTTGTTCCTTGGAGATAAATGGGTAGAGGCAATACCTTACGTTCAAATTTTAGCTTTAGTGGGCATATTTACTGCACTAGTGGGAACGAGCCATTATCTAATGATTGTGCTTGGACAATTGCGATTAAATGTTTTAGTGATTTACACAAAAGTTATATTATTTTGTTTATTAATGGTAACAATTTTTCTCAAAAGCAGCGCTATTGTTACAGCTTGGGTTTTTTTGTGCGTTAGTGTACTTGGGATCATCTTATCATTTGTTTTTGTTATTAGTATTTTTCCTAGTGTTAAGTTTATTGATTTTTCGCGTAATTCCATTCGTCCGTTCTTAGGAGTTGTCGCTATGACCCTTACTTTAACTCAATTAGATATCTATATATATTTCTCATTGTTGACAACTTTAATTATAAAAGTACTACTTGGGGCCTCAATTTATGCAACAGTAGTAATTGCACTTTGGGTATTATCTGGAAAGCCAAATAGTTCTGAAAAATATTTATTAAACAAATTTTTTAATATTTACACTAAGTATATAAAGAACTAATTATTTATAGCGACATAAAACTAATTAACTATTTATTTACATAATTTATAGATTTTAACTAATATTTTATTACATATTTTATCATAATCATGCATTATTTTTACATAATTAGAAAATAATTTAAACATTATGTCATTCAAAAATGCTGAAACATATTAACTATAACGCTAAATAATCTATATAAAGAAGGATTATATGTTAAATTTATCTCCAGTTTGTTGTTCTGGATTGCCATTACAAGCATGGTGCACGATTATCAATCGATTAGAAAAAGTGGTCAAAGTTTATCATGGCTCTTCAGTCGAGATAATAGACAACTGCGTAGTTGAAGGTGCTTGGAACTCATCTTTTGATCCCAATGGATTTCGAGAGGCAAGTGTATTATGTGGTTCTGGCCTTGAAGTTAATGAAAGCGTTATTATTCGCGGACCATCCCACTCCCTTGAACGAATATGGTTGTTGCGCCTTCCTAAGAGTGTATTAGTTTCTAATTCTCTGCCATTGCTCTTGGCAGTCGGGGATAAAAAAATAATTTTGCCGAGGCTGCATCTTGAAGCTGACCTTCTGTCTTTCATCGACGGCATAAATGGCATCAGGAAACGAGTTAAACTTGGAAAGGGGTTGGTCATTGAGCAGTTTATTGCTCCCCAGCTTCAGGTGAGTTCTGAATTGGATGTCCGCGTCATTGGAACAACACTTTTGGGACCTCAATCCTTCGTCGATTACTCTGATTATATTAAACAAGTACAATATCTATGTGAACAACTATGCAAGAATGCCAATGCTCCTGAACGTACGAGTCGATATCAACCGCTTGCCTCCATCTCCAGGGGATACGATTCGCCAGCATGTGCTATTTTTGCTTCCCTATGTGGAGCTACAAAAGCAATCACTTTTGCTAAGGCTCGTGAAGGATATGATACATCAAGCGATGATGGCTCTGACATTGCGCAGACGATAGGACTAGAAGCAATCAAGTTGAACCGTACAGACTACATGAACCAAACAGATGATCATTATTTTTTGGCTTCAGGCGGTGGTGGGGAGGATGCAGTCTTTGCAGCAGCTAAGAAAATTTTGAAGCAGTCTATCTTTTTTACTGGGTACAAGGGAGACACGCTGTGGGGTATGAAAGCAATTCCCAAATTCAGTCATTATCTTCGTACCACTTACCCAGGCGGGGGCTCACTGGGTGAATTTAGACTGAATACAGATTTTATCCATCTTCCACTGCCCATGATTTACTTACAAAGTCATGAATCTGTACATAAAATTTCGTGTTCAAATGAAATGGCTCCGTGGAGGATAGGAAATGAGTATGATCGACCAATTCCCCGCAGGCTAGTGGAATCTAAAGGTGTGAATCGAACAGCATTTGGGCAAGCCAAAATGGCGGTTACTGTTCCAATGTATTATGGGAAAGATTTACATTCGATGTTAAGTCATACTTGTGTCAATAGTTTTGAACATTTTCTTGTCAACTCGTCGCAAAGCTTTCAAGCAGTTCTTTGGATGTACTCAACTGGATACTTTGCTAGGCTCCCATGGAAGTTCGTAAAAGAAAGGTTGAGTTGGAGGACAAGGAAATTAAATCCAACGAATCCAATCAGAATCTTTTTAGAACAAAGATTGTCACACAGATGGAGAAGAAGGCCTTCGGCGGACCTTCTCTTGCCGCACTGGGCTATTGAAACCCTCCGATTTGAATATCGCCAACATCTCAAACAAAGTTGTCCTCTGTAGTTTTTGTCTCTGTCTTGTAGATGGCCATGGGCAGCTATATGTTCGAAGTATCTTTGGATCTTTGATTGTTAAGTTTATTAATCTACTATAACAGGGGGTGTCAATGTTTTTTGGCATTATGAATCTAAAGAGTAATATCGATCGCGCAGTAACTTCGGAAATATCTAATATTTTTTCTCAAAATTTGGATTCCTCATCTCACATTGTTAAAATTTGTGACAATAATATTTTTGTTTGTCACCACAATATTGGAGCTCTGTCAAATCGACCAAATTTTTTTATAGATAAATATAATAATAGTTTTTGTGTTGTTGCTGGTGAACCTCTTATTTGTGACAAAAACATCGAAAAAAACTATCGATATCTTCATGCATTAATGGTTAACAATAATTATTCTTGGCTTGAAAAAACACGTGGTGTTTTTAGTGCTGTTTTTTTCAATCAAGATAAAAATACTATTTATTTATGCACTGATAAGCTAGGGTTACGTCCAGTTTATTACTTGATTAAGAATAATTATGTTATTTTTTCAACTCAGCTAAAATTTATTGAAAAATTATCATTTTTTTCAAAACAGTTGGACGAGACCGCTCTTTCAGAGATGGTTGGTTTAGGATATCCTTTGGATAATCGAACAAAGTATCATGATGTCAAAGTATTACGCGAAGCGCAGATTTTAAAAATTGATGCCGACAGGTCAGAAACTTTTACCTACTGGCGATGGGACAAGATTAAACAACAGAGTATTTCTGCTAACGAAGCAACTGCTGAAGCCTATAGAATATTCAAGGAAGCCATCAATATAAGGCTGCATGGCGATACAAATGCGTTGGCTTTTTTAAGTGGCGGCATGGATTCGCGGGCAATTATCGGCGCATTGTCCGAAATAGGTGTAAAAACACAGGCCTTTAATTTTTCTCCTTCAAGTTCTCAGGATCAGGTTTTCGCAATGCAATTTGCCGATCAGATTGGCTGTCATCTAAATATAGCATACCGTGACAGAGATTATCCACAAGGTTTCAGGTGCCAACTAGCAAGTCTTGTAAAAGAATTAGTCAGTAAACAAAAAATGTATGCCGCTAGACCACGCTCAATATGGTCCGGAGATGGTGGTAGTGTTAGCCTAGGCTGTGTTTATCTAGATGAAAAAATAGTAGCAGAAATGCGCTCACAAAATAGGCTAAAAGCTATTCATTTGTTTAGATCAAAAGATAAACGCTATTTGCCTTTAAAAGCAATGAAAAAAGCTGAAGCAAAGCGATTATCAAATTTTCTTGACAATGCAATTTTATCAGAGCTTGATAGTATATATTGCGAAGATCCTGCCCAATCTTTTTTTCTTTTTTTAATGTTTAATGATCAACGACGTCATTTACATGATGTGTATGAAGAAATTGATATACATAAACTTGAATACCAGCTTCCTTTTTATGATAGCTCTCTACTTGAATATCTATTTAGCCTCCCGCTTGATTATCGCCTAAACCATAAATTTTATACTGATTGGTTTAAATTGTTCCCATCAGCCGTAACAGAAGTTCCATGGCAGACATATCCAGGGCATATGCCTTGTCCTTTGGTCTTTGATAAGAATCTAGGCTATCAGTGGAACAATGAGAAGTTAGAATTTAAAGAGAAATTAAAAAAATGTTTATATGGTGGAATTCAAGGTGTTAATATTTGTTTATTCGCACGAAACATAGGCCCGCTATCTCGCACTAAATTTGGCATTGCCTCAATGGTTCATTTATTAGGCATCAAAGATTATGATTATTTAATCAAAGCAGGAAAAATTTATAGTAATTATTAAATTTTTAAACTCAACTTTCGGGGTTAGCTATTAGCAGCTAACAACCTTTTTTCAATGAAAATATAATCGAAATTGCGCCCCAAGCTACGCATTCCGTCTCGGAAAGCCTCAAGCAGTATGCGTTCGGCCTGGCTCTGATTGCCGCCAAGTTTCTTCAGGTTATCCAGGGTGATGCCTAAGATTTGGCACAGCGCTTTGATAAGCGTGCAGGTCAAAGTGAAATTACATTTCAATTTATTTTAAAATTGATGTAAAGTTTACTTATATAAAATATTTTTTTTATTAAATAAAATTATTTTCCTTATATAGATATGTAGTTTAAATTTTCTTTATAAGCTAAGATAAATTCAATAGGTATATAATATTTTTATAACTATATACTGTACTATTCAGTTAAGAGTCAAGATGGCTCAATATTTCATATTAATCTAGATTAATAGCGTTCTTAATTCGTATGAATGTATTTAGTAAATTTATATACAAGATTTACTTTTTTCAATATCAGCATTTTGGATAGTTCATGCTTCTAACTGATTTGGCGATTCAAATATTGCAAGCCACGGCTTTCCCTGGCCGACTATTAGTCCGATAAAAAATTTTCGAGGAAATGATGCTCTCTATATTCTGGATCTCCTTGATTTTATTGTTCTACGGCTATATCGGCTACCCGCTTCTGCTCTGGGTAATCACCCGCCTGTATTCGCGGCTTGTACGAAAGGCCCGACTTGAGGCCGGAGTCAGCGTGGTCATTGCCGTGTGGAACGAGGCTGACGTCATCGAGGGCAAGCTGAACAATCTTGTTTCCTTGGACTATCCGACTGGCGACTGCGAGATTCTGATCGGCTCGGACGGCTCAGCAGACCAGACCAACGAGATTGTGGAGCGCTTTGTCCGGAATTATCGGAAGACTGCTCCTGAACACAAGGCACTCCCGGCCATCCGGTTTTTTCCCTTCACCGAACGCAGAGGCAAGATGGCTGTGCTCAACGACCTCCTGGAAGCCGCCCAACAGGACATCGTGGTATTCACCGATGCCCGGCAGATTTTTGCACCAGACGCCATCCGGCAGCTCGTGGACAACTTCAGTGACCCGGCGGTGGGCTGCGTCAGCGGGGAGCTTACATTCAGGACCAAAGACGGGGCTACGGCCAGAGGCATCAATCTCTACTGGACCTATGAAAAATTCATGCGCCGTCTCGAAAGCGCCATCCATTCCATGCTCGGTGCCACCGGCGCCATCTACGCCATCCGGCGCAATCTCTTCACCCCGTTGCCCCCCAACGCCGTGCTTGACGACATGATCACCCCGCTGCGGATTATTGCCAGGGGCTATCGGGCGGTGTTCGACGGGTCAGCCAAGGCCTTTGATGAAGTCGCTGACGATCCCAAGGAAGAGTCCCGCAGAAAAGGCCGGACCCTCTACGGAAACTACCAGATTTTCACGATGATGCCCCAAGTCTTCAACCCGTTCACCAGCCCCATTGCCCTGCAGATGTTCTCGCACAAGCTGCTGCGAGTCCTTGCGCCGCTCCTGCTGGTGGCCGTCTTTGTGAGCAACATCTACCTAGCCAGCGAATCCTTTTACGCAGCTCTGCTCATCCTGCAAACCATTTTCTACGCACTGGCCCTTACCGGAGCACTGACCCGCACCAAGACCAGCGGCCCGGGCAGGCTTTTGGCACGAATCTGCTATATCCCCTACGTTTTCTGCCTGCTGAACTTTTCGGCCCTGGCCGGACTGTACAAATTCCTCTCCTCCAGACAAAGCGTGCTCTGGGATAAGGCGAGGGGGGATAAAAGAGGGGCACAAAGGGACAGAGGGGCATAAAAGAGGATTTGCCTTGGTTTCTGTAAACAAAGCTTTTGTAAAGTGTAAGATTATTACTGCTAGTTGTCGGAAAAGCTTACATTCTGAAAAGGGTGGTCTCGATTTTGCGTCTGGATGTATGGGTCTCTGAGACCATTCCGTATATGGCCGCCTCTTTGACCTTAGGGGACGTGGGGCCAAGATCGTTGAGACCAAGGTAAGTAGATAGATGCAAGCTTCGGACGATATGAGGCAGGGGCGTAAGAGTATCCTTTTCAAACTGACTTCGATGCTGATCGTTGC
>Ga0265295_1005290_pt1 | contig 16584 bp, 25 predicted proteins | sample Munlansysbiofilm_FD_192503 | JGI IMG/M metagenome (GOLD analysis project Ga0265295, IMG submission 192503) | Leachate microbial communities from a municipal landfill in Southern Ontario, Canada - Methane capture system biofilm | ecosystem: Engineered > Solid waste > Landfill > Unclassified ... | reverse complement strand
AAGTTTTTGTTTTCCTTTTGTTATTTGAAAATAAGTTTTTGATCCCTGTATAGTTAATTCTTGAAGTGCAAATTTACCATACTTTAATTTTGTTGTTTTTTTCATTAGTTAAAATTCCTCACTTTTTTATTTTTTTTGCAGTATGCTGTTGACTTTTTCATTTTTTATGCATATACTAATAGTGAACTTGTAATTTACAAGTGAATTGGCGAAGCCAACTTAGTTGGTTGTGTAGCACAGATTTATCTGTGCTCTTTTTTTCTCCTTTTTTTTAATTCTATTATTTTTGATGAATTTTCTTCATATACTTTTTTATTTTTTTTGTTAAATAAAGCTCTTCTAATTTTTTGTATATCCTTAATTGATAAATCGTTGCTTTCATGTTGTTCAACAAATTTTTCACTTATTTTAATTGGTTTACCATTTTCATCTTTTGTCTCAATAAATGGTCTAAATAATGAATATCCATCCTGATAATTCGGTAAGTGAATTCCTGTTTTACCATCATTACCATATAATTTTACTAAAGCTAACTCATCTAATTCATTGGTATCTAATACAGCGCTTCTTCTATAAGTTTTATTGTTTTCGTATCCTGGCTTAATATAATTTTTATTGCCTTCAAAACTTCCATCTGAAGTTCTAACTGTTCTACCTCTTGGAATCGTTTTAGAAAAATTAGTTTTACCTTTGATCGTTTTACGTAATCTTTCGGCTTTTTCGGGTCCATAAATTTCTTTCCATAATTCTCGTGGTAAATCATCACAATTGCCGTCACAATCTTCACGCCCACAATCCGGGCAAATTTTATAATCGTATTTATACATTGTTTTTTACCTCACTTAAGTAATCAGGAACAAAGGCAGTTTGAAAGTTATCAGCAAGAAGCTTTTTATCGCTTGTTGGTATTTTATTGCTGCAGTCGGCTTGCTTTAAAATTGCGGCCTTTATATAGCGATCTTTATATCGTATCGGCATATCTGGATTGTTGTATGCAAACACCGATTGAATAACGCTTCGCAAATTATCGTCATCAATTTTTACAAGCAGGTGAGCAATATCTTTAAACTCGTATTGTTTGCTATTTGCCTTATAAATGCCACTATGTTCTGAAACATACAGCATATCCACCATAGCGTTAATCACCTCATTTGCTATTTCTTGACGTTTAGGCTCTACAATGTAGGCAAGTAATTCTTTATAGCGATTTGTAACTATCTCAAACAATTCAACTCTTGATCGTTTTCCTTTCTCACGTACGGGCGCGTTAGTTGATATATTATTATATTTAAACGACTTATTATTAGTATTTTGTTGTGGGTGGCTAACCGCCGACGGTTCGACCGACGCGGTAAAGCCGTCGTGGTTGGTTTCATTGTGGATAACTTTAAAGTCTAGTTCAGTGGGCTTTTCGTAAATGTCATAATCTACCGTAAAAACACCTTTATCACTTCTGCCTACTTTTTTTACCAAGTAGCCTTTATTTATTAGAGATTTAAACAAACTGCGCACTTTATCGCGACCGTCAATTTTAGCGTTTTCTATTTGGCTTTGTTTGATTTCCCAGTCTGCTGGTAAGTGTAGTAAATAAGCCATCAAACCCGTCTCTGCGAAACTTAAATTTGCATCTTGTAAACAAAAGTTATCCACAATTGTATAATTATCAGTTTTATTACGTCTTCTGAAAAATGCCATATTTTTCTTTCCTCCTAAAACGCTGTGAGAGCGTTTTTTTATATTTAAACTTGTTATTATTCATTCGTTTTTTTAGTTTTTTTTGTTAAAGTAAAACTGATTAAAAGAAAGAATGTAGTTATTGATGCTAAAAAAATTAGCCATGTATTAGTTTTAGAAAGCTGAAGAATTTTTGACAAAGGTATAATAATTTTTTCTTCTATAGTTTTTATTATATCTTCCTGTTCTTCGCCGGGTTCCTCACCTGGTTCTTCGCCAGTTCCCGGTTCTTCACCTGTGCCTGGTTCCTCGCCTGTTATATCGTTTTGTGAAAAATAATTAAACAAATTATCCCAAAGCTCTTGATTTTCTTCTTCTATAACCGCATTTTCACAAATATACTCATAGGCAGTTGAATTGGTTAAAAATTGAATATTTAATGAATATTCATTTAAATATTCTGGCTGTTCTCCATGCGCGAAGTAAAATTCTATAGTTATTGAATTATAGATTTCTAATCTAATATTTTTTACATCTGGATCTGTATCTGAATTTGTAGATCTTATAATACTTGAACTTGTTATTTGAGGACCAATTTTAATGTAGTAAAGTTCTTCTTGTAAAATAAAGGATATTTTTAAGCCTTTAATAATACTTTCGCTTACAGATGCTTGACTATATGTATTAAATAAATTACTTGTAGAAGGCGTTGAAAATAAAGTCTTAAGTGTTAAATTAAATAAAAAACTTATTGTTTCAGGTGGATTTAAATCATTCCACTTTGCGTATAAAGTTAAATCGTTTCCGGGCATAGATCTCGCGCCTAACTCATTTGTTAGCGCTGTATCAAAATACCACCCTAAAAAAGTATGATTATCCCACGATGTTTCAGGAAAAATTGAAGCACTTATCGTTGATAAATACTGCTTTTCTACAGGTGCAATTTCACTACCACCATTTGTAACAAATGTTATTGTGTAATAGGCTGCTTCCCATCCAGCATAAAGGTTATAACTTGCTGCTGGCATTGTTGAACTATTAAAGTCATTTGTTAGCGCTGTATCAAAATACCACCCTGTAAAAGTATAATGCTCGCGTGTTGGAATAGGTAATTCTATTTCGCTGCCTGCAGTAGCGGTTATAGGCTCAATACTGCCATATAGAAAGGTTAAGGTATATTCTGCTAAAGTACTTCCAGTATAAAGAGTAATATCATGCGAAGGCATAATAAATGGCGTAGAAATAGAGGATTGTAAATTAGAGTCTAAATACCAGCCGTTAAATGAATATCCTGGTGGATTAAATTCGGCCAATTGCACTTGAAACCCTTCTGGCGCTAAAAAAGACTCCGGCGCAGTTCCTATGTTAGTAGAAAATGAAATTAAATATTTTGTTTGAAAATTTGAAATTAGCTTTAAATAAACATTTGCGGTATTATACTCGTATGATTCCGATAAAGCGCTATACTCATAGTCTTTATTCCAATTATTTTTATTGTTATCAAAAATATAATCGGTTAATGAATAATTACCCCAAATTAGAGTAGTTTTTAAAATTTCTGAACCGCTTAAATAATATCTTTCTAAGCTCAATGAAGATATTTTTAAATTTTCAAATGAAATATGATTTTCAGCATACTTATTATAAAAGGTTAATATACTTACATTTTTTGCATCAAACAAGTATTTATTACTTTTACTTGCAATGCTATCATACTTAATAATATCTTTGTCCCAATTGTTTTGGTTATAAAAGCCGGATAAATTTGTATCGGCCTTTAAGGTATAAACAATTTCATTATTATTATTTGTAAAACGCACTGTAACAGAAGATACAAAAGAATTATCTATATATGCTTGCAAGTTTTCATAGTCAGAAAAATCCGCCAGTGCCAAAAAATTATCAATATCTTGACTATAGTAAATAGAGTCAGTTATTGATTCTGCAAACACTTTATTTAATGCTTTTGGAGTTAATGTCAACAGGTAAATACTTGTTAATATTAACAATAACATTACCTTTTTTTTCATAAATTCCCTCCTTATCTATCGTTTTTTCTAAAAGGCTTTGTAATGGTTTTTAAAATAAAAGCTAGGTTAAGTAAGCCAAACCAACCAGTGATAGCCCAAAATACCCATAGTGGCCACCCGGTACTAGTAGCAAGCGGTAAAACCACTTTTTCATAAAGTGTTGTTATAATATTTTCCATACTACTTTTTCTCCTTTTTATTTATATTTAAGCGGTTTTCTTTTTTCTTAAATAAACCAACGAAAAAGTTTTTTATTAAACTCATTAGAGCTGATATTATGCTAAATCCTGTAATTAAAGTAAGTAGCCAAACAATTCCTTTTGGTAAACCTGTTTTGTTTGCTAATGGATCAACTACATTGGTATTTATCCATTGAACTGTTTCTTTTCCTGCTTCATAAACATCCTCGCCTAATTCTATTGCTTTTTCGCCTAATTCTACCGCCTTTTCAAAAAATTCAGGGAAAAGCCACTTTAAACCTAAAATTGTTAATGCAGCACTTCCAACGGTACCTATTACCAACTTTCCGACGGTACTAGTAAATATTGTTTTTAAAAGCGCTCCTGCGCCGGTTAGAATCGTTTTAAGCCCTGCAACAACTGCAGCACTTCCACCTGCTCCACCTGCTAAACCTATTAAAAAGGCAACGCCAGCAATGGCAGCAACTGCGCCTATTCCAATAATAATTACTTTACCAAAAGGATTTTTCCACGCATTCTTAAAAAAAGTACCAATACCATTAAATATATTTTAATAGCGTTTGACTCTTCACCAGTTTCCGGTTCCTCACCTGTGCCCGGTTCATCTCCTGTTCCTGGTTCTTCACCCGTGCCGGGTTCCTCTCCTGTTCCTGGATCTTCATTTATAGGTTCAAAAACGGCCGTTAAAGCGGTATCTTCTGCTAGCATAGTAAATTCATCGTTATAATGGTTGCCGCTTGTATCTTCCCAATAAAGGAAGGTATAACCTTCTAATTCATAATCTGGTATTTGCACTGTAGTACCATGAGCTATTTCTTCATTTGCCACAACCACACCATTTACATAAGCAGTAAAAGTGTAAATATTAGGCTCAAAAACAGCCGTTAAAATGGTATCTTCTGGTAACATAGTAAATTCATCGTTATAATGAGTTCCGCTCGTATCTTCCCAATAAAGGAAGATGTATGTATCTTTATTTGGTGCAGGTAAATTTATAGTGTAGCCTTCTGGTGCGATAATTGTTTTAATGTTATTAGAATCTACTATTAAATCAAGCGAAATTTGCTCTGTTAAAATTTGTTGAAAAAAAGGCCATATATGAGTATTTATTGAATAATCAATATCATCTATGGTAATACTTTCTTCTTCTTTATTAGTAAGAGTTAATTTAATAGATGTTATGTCATTTTCCAATAAAGTACTTGATTGTATTTCAAAAGTACCTCCAATAGCTCCAAAACCGAGCACTACAGCCATATAATAAGAAACAATAGATGTAGCAATAACATCTTGATTATCACTAATATCGTTATTTACAAATTTAATAGAATTTTGTAAATTTTCACCGCTGTAAAATTCTATATTTGCTTTATAAACAACATTAGCTATTGCAAAATCATAAATTGTACTAATTTGATCTGGAGTCTTTATGTAAAAATCTTCTTTTAATGAAGAAGTTACAATACCAGTAATAGAACTATCGGCATAAGCTGTTAAATTGTTAAAAAATAAACCCGGTAATAGCGCTAAAATAAACGCTATTACTGGTATAATTTTAAATATTTTTTTCATAAACACCACCTACACAATTGTTAAAGTAACATTATTATCAATTTGAATTCCAAAAATATTTTTTAACCAATACATTGTATAAGAACCAGGATATTCTTCATCTAATAAATAAGCATAAGCATTATTAAAAGCAGTGCCAAAAGGAGTATAGTTCTCAATTTGACCGTTATATTCAACTAAAATACCCTCTTCAAGTTCAGGATAAATATACCATGACATCGTAACCCATAAACCATGAAGTGCTATTGCTTTGTCAAATTCAGCACCGGCACCTGGTGCTTCAGAATAATTCATACTATATTCGTAATTACCAATAATTTCACTGTTTAATCCGTAATCAACAGAGCATGTCAAAAGTAAAGTTTGACTGTCTAAAGTAAAACTCATATCTACAAAATAAATATCAGTTGAAGTACCTATCATCAATGTTTGTTCTGTTAGAGCCATTGATACAATAACCGAACTTTCTTCTTGAACTAAATTATAATTTATGCTAACATTGTTTACCATTGAAACAAAAACACCGTTGCTTAAGGTTGTTTCTAGCGTCAAATAGGAATTTGTAAGATTGTTACTTAAGTCCTCATAGAGTTGCATCCAACTTGAGTAATTTATTGTTTTATTAAAGTTAAATGTTGGACTGTTCTCCACAATACCCATAACAACCGCGTCATATAACCCGGTAAAATCAACAGAAGTTGAGTCTACATTTAGAGTGTATTGACTTGTTATTTCTTCGGTTTCAGATGTAGGAATAATATAATAGTAATTTATAACATAATTTGTTTCATCAGTTTGGGTTATATCAATAATCAATTCCGAAAAAATATTGTCATAATATCTAGTTCCGTCCCAATTTAAATCACCCTCTAATAGGCTATAATTTTTATAAATTTCGCCGTTTATTTCTAGATCAGCTAGAACAAATGGTTCTAACTCACCTACATAATTTTGTAAAACGGATAATTCGTTTTGCAAATAAGTAATAGTAATTTCTGCTGCTAAAATTTGACTGTTTAGGGCTGATATGTTGCTTTCTAGCGCTGTTTTTTCATCAGTTAATGTTAATACATTTACTTCTAGTAAAGTCTTTTCATTAGTTAATGTAGATATTTCAGCATTTAAAGCATCAATAGCTTCTTGATCTAGCACAGCGGCGTTCTCTAGCGCTGTTTTTTCATCAGTTAATGATTCTATACTAATTTCCAGCAATATAATTTGATTATTTGCTGTTAAAAGTAATGAATTTTTTGTTGCAATTTCTGCCTGCAATGCTAATTTTTCACCTTCTAAAACTTCTTTTTGAGTAAGTGCAGTAGTTAATGCTGCCTCTTTAGTGGCAAGTTGAGTATTAGCGTTCTGTAAATTTTCTTGAGCCTCCTCTAATTCATTAGCAGTTTCCGGCGCGTGCCATACTTCTTCTAAATAACTAGTGTATCCATTCCAGGATATTGGTTCACTGGCTTTTAGCCAATAAGACGAAAAACCTATTATGTTAGCAATTAAAGCAAAAACTAACATAACCCCTAAAGTTCCAAGAACAATTTTATTAAGTCTTTTTTTTGCTTTTGGATGTTGAGAATACGGGGCTTTATTCTTGTTTCTTTTAGTTTTTTCCATAAAAAACTCCTATATTTTATATTCCTCCTTATGAACTAACTTAATCGTTTAGCGATCTTGTTAGCATATAAAGGCCGGGAGGATGGTCGGAGGTCTACCAACCCGGCTATTATAATTGCGAATCTTAATCGTTTAGCGATCTTGATCCGATAAAAGCGCAAATAGCGCCTATTTAACCATTTGTATTGCTTCTTTATGTAATTTCATATAGTTTTTAATATCATTCAGCGGTAAGGTTATTTCATAATGTTTTTCAGTATTAACCGCTTTTACCGCATAACATCCATAAAATGGTGCGTATTTTTCAAATAACAAAACAGCATAAATCATAGTGCAAACACCCTTCCTTTTTCATAAATTTTATATGATTTGCGTGCTGCCTTTTTAATACGGCTAACTTCATTGCGTTTAATTTTTTCTTCCATACTAATTTTTACTTTCATATTTACCTCCAAATACTTACTAAAAACTGAATTATTACTATAATGCTCGCAGTAGCAACAAGTAAGTGATAAAAGAAACTCGGTTGTTTTTTACGTTCTTGTTTATTCATCTTTAAATCCTCGCTCTTGCAGAAATCCAACCAGTAGCTGCTTGCAATTTTTCTGGCTTAAATTCTTCCCTGAATTGTTGTAGCCTTGCATCATATGCCTTTTTAATAGGCTTACGATCCTGCTCTAATAGTCTTAAATATTCTTCTTTACTCATGTGTTTTTACCTCCTACACATAACTTATTTGTAAATCACTGCTTATCACAGTGGATTTGCCTGTTTTTAAATAATCTAATAATGTTTGATAACTAACAAATAAACTTTTAGCAGCACTTCTAACTGAAGGAAATAAATCGTCGTTTATTTTTATTGGATGAGACCTTTTTGCTAATGAACCCGTTAATTTTCCTAAAACATCTTTGCTGTATAGTTTTAAGTTGTAGCAATCGCAGTTGTAAGGATCTTTATCTTTTAGCACTATAGAAACACCTTTATGATAGTTTTTAAAAACCTTTTCTGCTACCAAGTGTTTTAATTTATAAGCCTTATTTCTTCCGCCGATTCTCACATATACATCGCCATCTTTAAGCCAAGGCTTTAAAACACGCTCCTTGCCATTTTTATATCTAACTGCAACTATTCCGCTAGTGTGTAAGTAATATTCTCGTCCGGACTTACTAGTTATTAAGTGATACCACCAGTGGTGTTCCCTTTTAGGAACTTTAATGTTTAAAAAATAACTGTTTATTCTGATTTTGTTTTACCTCCTACACATAATTTATTAAGTGCACCAGGCAGGAATTGAACCTGCAAATTTCCTTATAACTGGTGCGTGATTACCCTCTCACATTTATAGGCTTTTAGGCTTACCGCTTTCAATTCAACTATGTACGCATTATTTGCGCCGCTCTATACGAACTAAATGCTATTGAGGGAGTACACTCCGCTTGTTAACTTATCCTTGTACGGTACAACACATTAAACCTAGATTTTTTTGGCTATTCAGATGCCACCCGATTCTCTCTTTGATTAGCGATCTTACAGAAACCAGATAAAATACGATGATGCGCTGGTGGAAGTGGTAGGACTTGAACCTACAAGGACTAATTACATTATCTACAGCGATACAACCTTCGTCCAGGCTAGCAACTCAACACTTCCATAATTCACTGTCGGCACTTTATGCTTGTTTAGGGCACACGCTGGTGAATCAGCGCTTTTTGTTTAGGTAGTAACGGCCGTCGCCTTCCTAGAAGAAAAAATAATGAAAATTATGCAATTGGTTTTAATGTCTTTTCCTTGACAAGTTATTTAAAACAGGACTTACAAATGAATCCGTTTTCAACCCTAAAAGTTTCATTTTTTTTGCAAAATTCAAAACAGTAAATGCATTGAACTGTGTCTAAATTATCTAATTGTTCCAATACCTCATCTCTGTGTTCTTCAAGTTTTGTAATTTCACTATCTAAATCATTAAATTTTTGAATAAGTTTTTTTACAAAAAACTCTTTTTGTGTTTCATCTGATACTTCTTTTTTTTGAACTTTTATGCTTGGTATAAATTTATCTATATTTTGCATTTTAAATTTCACCTCCGATTAAATTTAAATATCTATAAGCCACACAGGCTCGTTTTTTATAATGCTATTTATCATACCTTCGTAGCACCACCATGCAATATCGCCAGTGTAGCGGTTAAAATTACAGTAATACATATCCATAGCCTTTTGCGTTTTAACTGCGTTTTTTATAAAAGCCTTTTCTTCGGTTTCATTTAATAGCGATTTTTTGCTAAAAACACAGTTTTGTAACAATTTGGCTTTTTCAAATGAATAATTTATTTCATCAGTTATTGCATTTATTTCTTCATCAGTCAGTTTTCTGTTTTCTTTTTGAATCGCCTCTTGTATAGTTTTTAAGTTTTTTAACTCATCACTTTTTTTCATAGTTTAAGCCTCCGCTAAATTTTGCGTGTATAAACAAGTTTCCAAGTAATCTTCTAACTTAATAAAACGCTTTTTACCGTTTGGGCTTATCCAGGCTAATTTTCCGGCGTTTATTTTATCGTCAATATCTTTTCGGCCTACTCCAAAAAATTGTGCTAGTTCATCAATACTGTAAAGCCCTAAATTTTCCTGTCTTTGCAAAACAAGCCTTCTTTTCATATCGTTTTTTTCTTTTTGGCGTTGTTCCTGTGTTTTTGTGGGCCTACCCACTTTTTTTACTTCTTCCATAAATACCTCCATATTTTATTTGGTAGATCAGGCAGGAATTGAACCTACAACTTCCGCTTTATAAGAACGGTACTCTAACCATTGAGCTACTGATCTATAACCTTTCCATTTGGCCCGCTTAACTACCAAATGGAAAGCTCGTGGGTTTTTATTGCTTCCGCCCGGCTTTTCCTTGCCGTGTGTTTTAAACTAATGCTTGGGCTAAATGCCTTAAATAGTGCCTAATGTCTTTATTAAAGAAATCTAAACGAACTATCATATTTTTAATTTTCTTTTGCTCTGCAGGTGAAGTTTGTTTAATGGCTTCAACCACAAAAGCATAGTCAAAAATATGTAAGTTATCTTTTGTTTCAATTTCAAAGTTTTCGTCTAAATCAATTTCTTTTTCTTCAATAAAAGTATCTAACCATTTATCAAATGCTGACATGTTAATTCTCCTTTAACGCAAAAGGAAGGGAAAAGGTTTTAAACTATGTGTTTAAAATTCACTTTTCCCCTCCTTTTTTAATTTTTATATTAAATCGGCTTTTAAATGCCGTTTTAACCGCTTTATTTGCCCTTCTAACGGGTGTTAACTGTTTTAATGTAAAAATATAAGTAAAAATAATAAAAACTTTTTTGTATTAGTATTTGTAATAAATATACATTACAAATTTTAATATGTCAACAAAAAATAATATGATTTTTAATAATTTTTTATTACTATTTTTAATTTATTTTAATTTCTGATAATTTAAGGTACAATTTTATAAAGGATTATTTTATGAAAAGGTTAAAGGAAATTAGGGAAAAATTAGGTTATAGTCAAGATAAAATTGCCGTTTTGTTAAACAAAACACAAGGTGGTTATTCCCATATAGAAAATGGTAGAGTAAAGTTAGATGAAGAAAGTATTATTCTTTTATCAAACTTTTTTAATGTTTCAACCGATTACCTACTAGGTTTAACCGATGAAAAAACGCCTCCTAAAATAACTAAAGAGGCGGAAATGTTAAAAGATATTACTCCAGAGCAAATGCAAACAATAAAAATAATTTTACAAATACCTTCAAGTGAAATTGGCGAAATTAGAGGTTATGCAGGTGCTGTACTAAATCGTATTAAAAAACCATTTGAAGAAGTTTAGTATATGAAATTGAAAGAATTGAGGCTAGAATCTGGCTTAAATGCGAAAGATTTCGCCGATAAAATTAAAATAGAATATAGTAAATATTGGAATTGGGAATCTGGCAGAAGTAAGCCCGATTATTTAACTATCATTAAATTAGCAAATTATTTTAATGTTTCAACCGATTACTTACTAGGCTTAACCGATGAAAAAACACCTCCAAAAATTACTAAAGAGGCGGAAATGTTAAAAAGTGCAACGCCAGAGCAAATTCAAACGGTTAAAACAATATTGCAGTTAAATGCCAATGAACTAGGCGAAGTAAAAGGTTACGCAAGCGCCCTACTAAATCGCACCAAAAAACCATTTGAAGAAATTTAAAAAATAAGTGAGGTTAACAAATGAATAAAGTTTTAAAAAATCTTTTAGAGGGTGCTTGCATTACAATAATTCTAATTGTTGCACTTGCATTTAATTATCGGTTTTTTTCTTTTGATAAAGGTTTGGTAAGAACAGATTATATTACAGATGGGATTGTAGATGAACTAGTTTTTGCTGCTAATATAGATCAAGTATACTATTATAGTTTCCAATATGAAGAGGCTGATTATGTAGTAATAGTTTCAACAAGAAGTTATGGTAATTTTCTGTACCTTGTGAAAGAAGAAGATATTGAAATATTTGAAGTTGCTGGATTATTATTTAATGATCTTGCTCCAATACGGATTTTTCCTATTCATTGGGGTTGGTTTTTAGGTGGAGTTATTTTTATTGGGTTAATTGCTCAAATTAGAGAAAACGAAAAGAAAAAGAAAAAAGAAGCCTAAATTTAGACTAAAAGAAGACTAATTATGATACAGGTTAAATATTTACAATTTAATATATTAAAAAGCCGCTTCTGAACGGCATTTTTAATGCCGTGCGAGAGTTAAAACTAATGAATAATTACATATGATAAAAAAATAAAACGCTCTCGCAGCGTTTCAGAAGGAAAAAAATATGAAAAAAAAACGAATGATGAACTTTTAAAAGATTATTACATTTTAAAAGGCTTAATAAATGGCTTTACTGCACTTTTTGAAAAGAATAAGCAAAAAGAAGATGAAGTAACCTTGCATTTTTTACAAGAAGTTAATAAAAAAATGCTATACTTATATAATAAAGTTAGCGTAGTAAAAGTAATGCGCCTAGAAAGGTACATTATTAGTAAAATTCTTCCGGGCAAAAAATTAAATATAAACCGCTTAAATAATGATGAACTGCAAGCACTTTTAACAAACTTAAAAAGTGAGCGCATGTGTAATTTGGTATTAGGCGGTTTTTTTGTTAAAGTAAACAAAATGATTAAAAAACAAAACAAAATATTCGCTTTTGTAAACAAAATGTTTGTTTTACTAAACAAAAACACTAAAAATCGTAACAAAAGGGGTGGTAATAATGGCAATAAGCATTAAAAAAGAAGATAACGGTAAATATGCCGTGCGCGTTTGGGCGAAGGATAAATATGGCAGGCGTGTTAGTAAATTTAAGCGCAACATTTTAAGTAAAAGCGTAGCAATGCAATTTGCCACAAGTTTTGAAAAGGAACTAATAAACCCTACTTCACAAAATATAACCTTTGCAGAACTACAGGAATTATACATACAACACAAGAAAGGAAAAATTAGCGAAACATCGCTTGATAGAATTAAGTTTATGTCGGGCGAAATAAACGATTTTTTAGGTAAAGTGCAAATAAAACGAATAGATACAATGTTAGTACAAAAATTTATTGATAAACTTGGAAGTCGCCGCGTTAAATTTAATCCCGACAAAACAATATCAAAAGGCACTCAAGAGCGGTATTTTAGCCAAATTCGCGCAGTTTTAAATTTTGCTGTTAAATATAATTTATTGGATTATTTAAGAGTAAAGAAGGTTGAGTATAAAATTGATAAAACTTTTAAGGCTGTTATATTAAAGCCGGAACAAATTGCCACGCTTTTATCTGAAATTAAAAGCCATTATTACGATATTTATATTCCAATACTGCTTGCTGTAACAACAGGCGCGCGTCGTGGCGAAGTTATGGCGCTAGAAACAAATAAATTAAACTTTAAGGAAAATTTTGTTGTTTATGATAAAAATATGGTAATTGTAGAAGGCAATGTGTTTATTAAAGATACTATGAAAACAGATTCTAGCGAAAGGATAGAGGCAATGAGTAACTTTTTAAAAGAAGAATTACTTCAACACTTAAAACTATTTTCAACGCCGCCTAGGTTCATATGCGCCTCGCCTTATACAAACTCGCTAATTTATCCTACAAGCCTCTCACGCGCATTTAAACGCGTTACAATGGATATTTTAGGCATAAATATGCGACTGCACGATTTGCGACACAATTTTAGTCAGTTAGGATATGAAGCAGAAGTTGACAACACGACACGCAGTAAGCTTCTGGGCCACTCCAACACAAAAACAACAAATAATTTTTACACGCAAGCAAGCTTCGCCCGGGAACTAGACGCCGTAAACAAAGTAAGCAACTTAATTAAATCTAAACTATAACACAAAAAAAACACGGAATCAACCGTGTTTTTTTAAATGTATTAAAATTTTAATGTTTCTTAACTTTGCTCGGATCGTGTTTAAAGTTAGGATCGTATTTTTTAGCCACTGCTTCTAATTTATAGAAATTACAGCATCTAACTACAACCTCACTTCTCAATTTTTTACTTCTATAAGCTTTGTAAAGCTTTGTAGCTCTATTTATTATTTCTGTTTCATTATCTGCAAAAAAATCTTCCTGGTTAATTAGAAGTAGTTTATATTTTTCATCTTCAATTTCGGAAACTTTAATAAATTCTAAAACACCATCAACTATAGGAATCATATTATTAAAATTGATTGCACCTAATTTTCCACCATCTATCCTCATAAAATCCACTGCGTTTCTCATGTTTAAAAATTTAGGTTTTGGATGTGTTAATGGCGCATAATATTTATGTCCTCTAACTTCAAACATTATGCCAATATAGGGTCTATGTTGACCTTTGTTAAACATAACCCTATTATCATGATTATATAAATATCTAATATACCTACTATCTACATTTACTAATCTTATCATATGTACTCCTTAAAAATAAAAAAGTGGAGGAAATTATCCTCCACTCCTTTTTTAATCCTTACTTAAGGCTAAGGACTTCCTGCTTTTTTAATCCTTACTTATAGGGCTAAGGGCTTCCTGCTTTTTTTATCCTTACTTATAGGCTAAGGGCTTCCTGCTTTTGGGGTCATAGCCCCTACATAGGAGGTAAATGCATATGGAATATTTTATATTTCATTACATTACCTAACGCAATAATTGTAAAAATTTACTTTTATTGCTACCTACATTTTATACCTTTATCAAAAATTTGTCAACAGTTATTTTTAGTCAATGTTAACAATTATTGTAAAAGTATACAATATATTATGCCCATATTTAACATAATGATTACAAATAAATATGCCAAATATATATTATTGTGCACGAAATTGTGCAAAGTTTAATAACAATAAAAAAATGTTAAAAAACAATAAATAATAAAAAACACCCTAAAATGCTAGTATTTACTATGCAAATAGGGTGTTTTACTATGTATAATAATTATAAGAAAAATCGTGTAGAGTTTTCTTTCACGGCGGTATCCCGAGTTCGAACCTCGGTGGGGTCACCAAATTTATTCCGCTCGCATTTATGCGAGCGGCTCTTTTTTCCTTAATTTAGGTGCCTTTTTGCCTATTTTATACCTAATAGAACATTGGCGTGACATTTAGTCACAGCCAATAACCTATTAGTTATAAAATAAATCAAAAATTCATCCTAAATTACTGCTTCCCTATTTCTATATAAAATTTGTTTTGTTATTGGTTTAGTTTGTAAAATAATATTTTGATATGATAAACTAAATAAAAATTAAAAATACATGAGGAAAAATTAAGTATGGAAAATTGGAACTGGGAACTAATAATAGCAATATTCGCTCTTATAGCATCATTGCTAGCAATAGGAATATCTGTATGGATTGCTAAATATCAAAATAAAGAAGAAAAAGAAAGATTTAAACAAGACAAAAAAATGATATTACTATCAAATATAAAAAATGATTTAAATATATATGCTAAAGAAACTAGTCAAATAATTATTGGTCTTGCAACAAACAATGAATTTCAGTCAATTTTTCAAGAGTATTATAAATTAGTTAATATTGCTGTTGATATTAGAGAAATATATTATGAAATTTATGCTATGGTTAAGTTTGATAAATTTCAACCCGATTCTTTAGATAAAAAATTGAAAGAATTAACAAAAACTATTAAAGAAATGAGTAGTATTAAATCAGAAGATAGAAAAAATAAAGATATAGAAAATAAATATTTTACTGAAATATTAAAGGACTGTCAATATTTAGATAATGCTATTTATAAATTTAAAATAGATATTGTAACTCATATTTCACAAATAAATGAAACTTTTAAATAAAATTTACATAAAACTACAAAAGTAGCAATTATGATGGGATTTTTTAATTAGTTTTTGGCTAATGAGTTATTGGCTGTGGCTTAATGCCACGCCAATGTTTTATTAGACGAAAAATAATAAAAAGGACCGCATAAGTGCGGTTTTTTAAGCCGTTCGCTAAAAGCGAACGGAATTAATTTGTGAATTTGATTTCGGAACTGCGCCCCCAACCTAGAACCTCACGAACATAGTCTTCAACATATTCGTTATAATGTGTTTGAATATATGTATATTCGTTCTCATAAGTTTCGTAGGATTGTTGCAAACGAAGAAGTTCGGTATTTAGTTCGGTTTCTCTTTTTTCTAACTGATTTATTTTAACATACTGAAATGTTAAAAGAAGAATAAGAGTAAACAAAACTAAAACCGCAAAAACAGTGGCTATTTTTACTAAAAATTTTAAAGTAGATGCTCTCATTTTTTTCTTCCTTTATTTTTTTGCTTTTATAATTTTAAACTTTTTAACTACATTTATAAATTTATTATACAAAACTTTAAAAAATTTTGCAAGCATTGAACCAATAGTTATTCGTTCTAAAAAAAATCCTAAAAAGAAAGAAATGAAAAGAAAAAACCGAATTTCGCCATAATTTGTAAATTGTATTGCCACAAAAAATAACAGTGCGAGTATAACAAAAAAAACAGTGTCTAGTATTATTGTTAAGAACGCATTTTTTTCTAGTGGCTTAAAACATAATGATTTTATTTCATAAAAAACACCGCCAACTAGTCCAAAATATAGCATACTTAAAAATATAACTCCATGCTTTAAGGTTTCATACAACATAATTATTTAAAAATCCGATTTAATAAATTTTTAGCCGTTTTATTAGACGAACTGTTATATTTTATTTGGTCAATAATACCAAGTATTTCCATATTACCTGAAGCAACATCTAATTTTGACACCTGCATTTCTGTACCTTCAATAGTTAAATTAGTTCCATCTACTTCTAAACTAATTATATGGTCGTTAGCATTATGTACTTTTCCTACACCCGTTAAGGTTAATTTTTCACGATTTTCTAGCACTAATTTATGTGGTTTTTTTACTGGGTCATCTACTGTTTGTTTTGAAATTATTTCCATAATATACTTCCTTTTC
>Ga0265295_1005288_pt1 | contig 16593 bp, 16 predicted proteins | sample Munlansysbiofilm_FD_192503 | JGI IMG/M metagenome (GOLD analysis project Ga0265295, IMG submission 192503) | Leachate microbial communities from a municipal landfill in Southern Ontario, Canada - Methane capture system biofilm | ecosystem: Engineered > Solid waste > Landfill > Unclassified ... | reverse complement strand
CTGCCATGGATCTGCTGCTGCCGCGCGTGGGGGAGATAATTGGAGGTAGTCAGCGTGAGGAGCGCTACTCTTATCTGCTGGAGCGTATGCAGGAACATGGCATCGAACCGCAGAGTATGCAGTGGTATCTTGATAGCCGACGCTGGGGCAGTTGCCCCCATTCCGGTTTTGGCTTGGGGTTCGAGCGCTTTTTGATGTATGTCACCGGAATGGAGAATATTCGCGACGTGATAGCATTCCCGCGCACACCGGGACACGCCACGTTTTGAGCTGAGACAATGACGGGAGAAAACGACATGCTAGAGTACAAGGTGGTTGAGACCACCGTGGTAACGGATGAGACCTTAGAAGAGATTCTGAATGAGTGGGTCGCCTCTGGGTGGGAATTCGAGCGCATGCAGTTTGCTTTGCACGAGGGGAGTAAGCGCCCTGGCATGGCCTTTATTTTTTTGGTGCGTCAGCGTAACGTCGAACCCCGTACATAACCCTAAGGCTCAGCGGAACTGGGCGGTGGGGGGAGTTGGACGCGCGACAGTGAAGGTTAGACAGGCCACCTGTGGCGTTTGGACATGCTTACTTGCCCACGTCATCCGCCACATTTGTGCCTGAGGCCGTGCTTTATTTGACCCGTGCGCTAAAGCCGGCAGCGTTGAGTGCTTTTACGAGGGCGACGGCAGAGAAATTACCAGTTACCTCAAATGTTGTCACCTTAGGCTTAGCCGTGGTGCCGGACACACCGTCTACGCTCTCAATCGCATCCTTGATCGCCTTGTAACACTTGCCACAACAGTTATGGATGCCTGAGACCTCCAAGCTGTGGACCTTGCCTTGGGGGATAGCGCTCACTGGCTTCATCGCCACTTGGGGATTGTCGGAACTGCCGTAAAAGCCAGCGGTGCCAAGCGCGTCAAGTGCCTTTTGGGCCGTGGCAACATCGACGGCCGTGAACGTCGCGGTCCTTGTCTCCATGTCACTGCTAGAGTCTACGCCGTCTACGCTCATGAGCGCGTTATTTGCAGCGTCTACGCAGCCTTGGCAGCAGAGGTGGACGCCCGTTAAATTCACTTTGATCTTGGAATGTGTTGCCATGCTCAACTCCTCCTGAATTCAAGTACCATTATTCGTGTGCTCGCTGCAGCGTCATCAGCTTCAGGAGGTCACTACCGTGTTTCAAGGGCGGTTTAAGCTCGATATCAAGCGTTTAAATTTACGTCCTCCTGCCTTCACCTTCCGACTACTGTAATTAAAGCGTAGCACTCGCAGCATCATTGTCAAATGCTGCTGTTATGCTTCGTTCTGCAGATTCAGGAGGACAACTTTTTGTTCTTGAAACTTGTGTACGGAGGAGTTTCTTTATATCTAGACCCCGTTCGTATTTCTTTTTAGAATGGATCCATTTTTACCTTCAGTATGCCAGTCCCGCCTTTTTACGTACTTTGCGCATCACTTTCGAGGCAGCGTGGCGTGCCTTTTGCGCCCCCATTTCCAAAGTTTTGTGCAGGGTTTCTTTGTCCTCGAGGATGGCGTTGCGCCGCTCGGTAAAGGGAATGAAGTAAGTGTGCACTGTCTCGAACAACTCCTGCTTTACCTCTCCATAGCTCAGACCACCGGCAGTGTAGCGCGCGCGCAGGGCTGTTTGCTCTTCTTTATTTAAAAACAGGCGATAGATCTGAAACACGTTGCAGGTATCCGGATTCTTGGGATCTTCCACCGGGGTGGTGTCGGTAACGATGCGCATGATCTGTTTGCGCAGCTGTTTTTCGGGCAGAAACAGGTCGATGGTGTTGCCGTAGCTCTTGCTCATTTTTTGACCGTCAAGGCCTGGAACGGTTGCCACATCATCATCGATATCCGGTTCTGGCAGAGTGAAGATCTCGCCATAGTGGTTATTGATTTTGATGGCGATATCGCGCGTAACTTCGACATGCTGCTTTTGATCCTTGCCTACGGGCACCTTATCGCTGTTGAACATCAGGATGTCAGCGGCCATCAGTACCGGGTAAGCAAACAGACCGTGATTGGCTGCGATTCCACGGGTAATCTTGTCTTTATAGCTGTGACAGCGCTCGAGCAAACCCATGGGGGTGAAGTTGGACAGAATCCAGGTCAATTCCTGCACCTCCGGCACATCGGATTGTACCCAGAAGGTGCTTTTTTGTGGATCTAATCCGAGGGCGAGAAAGTTTGCCGCCGCTTCGAGGGTGCCTTTGGCCAGGGCTTTGCCGTCTGTCAGGCTGGTCATGGCGTGGTAGTTGGCGATGAAGCAGAACAATTCACCTTCCTGCTGGTAGTCGATCATCTTCTTCATCATGCCGAAGTAGTTCCCTAAATGCAGAGAACCGGAGGGTTGAATGCCGGATAAGATACGCATCGTCTGTTCCTTGTCTGTTATGGAGTTGTTATTAAGCGCAAAGACTCAAGAAGTGAACCGTAAATACAAAAAAAGCCGCGATCCCTCTACAGGTCGCGGCTGGTCTGTTTTAGCAAAAACTAACAGTGCTGAGCTAGAATATACATACGCAGCGCGCGCCTTGTCCCGTTGAGGAAAAGCCGCACCACCATCGCTGTGTATATGTGTTTGCACATCTAGTCATAGGCGCAGACACTAGCAGGTTGTGATATTGAGGTCAACACTCTTGTTAAGTCACGCGTCAGCGCCAAATTCAATGGCGGCGCGGCAAGAGAAACCATTGCCCCAGATAGCTGAACACGGCTCCGTCAGGGGTTATCTCCTCCAGCAACAGGCGGTTGTCAAGGTAGTCACCAGGGCGCAGCATGTTCTCATTTATTCTGACCACCCCGGCCTGAGGTGAGCCAGAGTAGACGTGTACGGACATATGCATTTCAGGCAGTTGGCTGCGATAACTCAGTGGGAGTTCATTTAATTTGGCAACAGGTGGCGCACTCTGTTCCATTGCTGACACAGTGCTTGTCTGGGTTTCTGCAGTTTTACGTTCCGCCGCTTGTGGCATTTGCGTTGTTTGTACCTCAGGTGTGCGGGGAAGTTCCTGCTGTTGGGAACCTGTATCAGTCACTGCGGATATTTGTTCAACTGCTTCTGCTGGTGCTCGGGTGGTTTCAGGTTTTTTGACAACGCGCGTTTTGGGGTTCGCTTCCGCTTGGGTGGAGGGCGCCTTCTGTGGTGGCGTTAGCAGGGGCGAGGTTGCACTTGCAGGCGTATTATCAGCTGTTGATGCAGCTAGACTAGCGGGTACTTCGGTCTTAGCGCCCCGGTGCGGTGTTGACGGCCAGAAGATGTAAAGCAACACCCCCGCATTTATAACCAGGGCGACGCCCAGCAATAGAGGCCAGAGAGGACGTCGCTTAGGCTGAGGTTCTTGGCCAGCGGGTTCCTGGGTGGCCAGGTGTGCCAAACTGCCTTGTTCGCCTTGGCGTTTTTTTTCTGATTTTTTAAGAGCTTCGAGGATATATGACATCAGTGCTGGTTCTCCGGGTCATGCTGCAGGCGCGGATGGGTGTTTGAGGTTATATTGTTCAGGTGAATCAGGGTGACTGGGCCGAGAATGCCGTCCGGGATCAAGCCCTTGGATGCCTGAAATTGGCGCAGCTCATCTAACAGGGTTCCTCCAAGAGATGGGTAAGCGGTGGTTGTGGGCTGACGCTGATTGATTGTAGCCAATTGGCGTTCGAGCCAACGGATTATTGGACCTTGGTGGCCGGGATATGCCGGAGTTGAATATTCCGAGGGGGCTTGCCACAGCAGGGTAAAGTCTCCGCGCCAGTGTTTAACCAGTTCAGTGGCGGGGATTCTGACAATATGGTCTCCGAAAGTCAGGAGGGCATAGGTCGCATCCAGGCCCGTCAGGGTTGCGTAGCGAGTGTTGCCAGCGTCATCTTGCAGGGTGAGAATAGCCGGACGGTTCAGCTCACGTAAAGTGGCAAGGCTGCCCCGTCGTTCGAAACTGCTGAGGCCGACCTGGTTTGCTGCAGCGCCGATATCTGTCATTTCCCCCGGGGAAGGTATGTTCCACAGCAGAAAGAGTTGCTGCGCCGCTGCGTCGTGGGTGGCGGCATCCCACAGGGCGCGTGACCATATGGGGCTGTTCGCTTCAACAGCGGTTTTTTGTCCTTCAGAGGCAATGTCAGGAGCAAGTGCAGGTATGCCACCTGCTGCCGGGTTATGCTCCACTGGTGCTGGGCTTGTCTCGGAGTCGGGATTTATGGGTGGTAGAAATACCATCCCCAGCGCGACAAGTGCGCCAACAATGAGCACAGCGGCGCTCATGCGCACCAGGGTGCGCAGGCGAACTCGCGTTCCGGTATCGGTGGCTAATATTTCTTTTGCGGTGGTGTGTACCAGCTTGGGCCCTATGCTATTTTGATTGGTTACATAGGCGCCTAGCAGGGCTCGGTCACACAGAAGGTTTATCAGCCGGGGAACTCCGCCACTCAAGATATAGAGTTTCCGTAAGGCGCGGCGAGAAAACAGGGGCCGATCGACACCCGCGATGTTCAGGCGGTGTTTTATGTAAGCCAGTGCCTCGGTGGAATTGAGGGGCTGCAGGTGGTAGCGTGCGGTAACCCGCTGTTCCAGCTGGCGTAATTCCTGACGTTTAAGCATATCGCGTAGCTCGGGCTGCCCGATCATGATCACCTGCAATAGTTTTTCTTTGTTGGTCTCCAGGTTGGTCAACAGACGGATCTGCTCCAGCACATCGATGGATAGATTCTGCGCCTCGTCGATGATCAATACGGTTTTGCCCCCTCTGGCGTGGGTGTCGAGCAAAAAGCGGTTAATCGCATCCACAAAGACTTTTATGCTCGCTGTCTGCTCTGGGTAGTTGATGCCGAGTTCATCGCAGATGGTTTCGAGGAGTTCGGCAGCATTGACCTTTGGGTTGAGAACAAAGGCGATTTCGGCGTCTTCTGGGATCTGTTCGAGTAGACAGCGACACACGGTGGTTTTGCCGGTACCCACTTCACCGGTAAGCAGGACAAAGCCGCCAGCAGTCTGCATCCCGTAGATGAGGTGTGCTAGCGCTTCGCGATGACGCGCACTCATGTACAGATATTCAGGATCTGGTGCGATAGAGAAGGGCTTTTCTCTTAAGCCGAAGTACTCTGTATACATAAATGTTCCATCAAAACTTATTTTAGGGGGAATTTGCACTCCAGCAGTGCTTTTGTCCGTTTAGATCCGCGTACCAATTGTTACTCAACAGATAATAATAGTAAATCCCAGCGCTGATGCCCAGCATATATTACAGTTGGCTGCGTTTGCAGCGGACTAGCGTTTTTTTGGATGAGGGCATGCACGCAGGTACAGAATAAAATGTACAGGATAAAACGGGGCAAAACGCAACAAAGCCGAATCGGGGAGGCATCCGATTCGGCTTTGTTGTTTTTCGGGTAGGAAGAAAGAATGAAGGTCAAAACCTGCCTGCCACAACAGGCCTTGATTGAGTGTGACTATACCCGTACCGTTTTCGTGCTGCTACGTTGAAGCGCGTATATTTGTGATGGCGCATCCGCGTTTGCCATGTGTGCATCTGCGCAGTTATTTTAAAACACTTGAGGTGGAGATGGGAGTAGCGGTTAACTCCCGGTGCTGGTGTGTGTTTCGGTGGCAAGGCAGGTCGGGGCAGAGGCGGAGCGGTCAAAATTCTTTGGCTCGATGTTTTGCAACAGTATACAGGCGCCGTAGCCCATAACTGCCGCGCTGCAAAGAAAGAAGATCCCCAACGCGGCACACCACAAAGCTTTTACTTTATATTCGGCGCGCAGACACTGGTATGCAAGGATGAAGCACAGGATTCCGAGAGGAATGAAAAGGAGAACCACCATGGGGAAACTACTCCGGACGAAAGATGGGGTTTCAGTTCTTGTGCCAGTATGGGTGTATCAAGGTTTTATACTGGCACAAGGGGCTGTCAGGTTTACTTCCACTTGAGATCGAAATTAACTTCGGCACCTGTAATGCACTCTTTGAGCTCCTCCGCTTCTGCGTTGAGAAGCACTCCACCGCGTATTATGAGTGTCTTTTCTGTAGTTTTCTTTTTGACGGATATTTGGGTAAGTGGATAAGCTCTGAGGATATCCTGGGGGGTCATACATTGTTCCGTTAACTCCAGACACACGACCGCAGGTCGTGCCACATTTAGTTTAATCTTATCCTGCAACGCCGCTGGGATTTCATATATTTCAGGTGTAGATGGCGTATCTATCGCAGTTGTAGCCTCGGTTTGTGCCTTTTGCGTGGTTGGTTCTTCAATAACAGGAACCACTGGCTCTGGCTGGGGTGCTACTGAGACCGAATCATCGGTGCAACCACTCATACATAGTGTCAAGCAGCCGGATATACACAGAGCTATGAATAGGGCTATACGGTGGAATATAGCGTGCTTGAAATTTTCACAGTCTAACATGGTGGTCCTCAGCTTCTTACAGCGTGCAGTTCAATCTGTATTGAGTTACTCATGGGTAGTTTTGAGCAGCTCTATTTTGCCCAGCATTCAGGTGGGACCGACCGGATGGCTAGCGCTGTATCTCGGTCGGTCCATGATTATGTGCCTGCTGGTAGTTGTGGGGATTGCAGTTTATTTGCCCCAGGTATCGCGGATTCGGGTTACAGCTTTTTCAACGGTGGACCGTTCCCCGAACGCACTTAAGCGGAAATATCCCTCCCCGCTGGGGCCGAAACCGCTGCCGGGGGTGCCAACCACAAAACATTCTTGCAGGAGTTTGTCAAAAAACTCCCAGCTGCTCAATCCTGCAGGGGTTTTAAGCCAGATGTATGGAGCATTAACGCCACCGTAGCAGGTGATACCAGCTTCAGCCAGACCTTCGCGGATGATGCGCGCATTTTCCATGTAGTAGTCGATGATCTCCTGTACCTGTGCCCAGCCTTCATCGGAGTAGACCGCGGCGGCAGCACGCTGCACTGGATATGAAACCCCATTGAATTTTGTTGACTGGCGCCGATTCCATAGGCGATTGAGGGCGATCTTCTCACCGCTTGAGCTGTTGACCTTCAGTTCCTGGGGTACCACGGTAAGGCCGCAGCGCACACCAGTAAAACCGGCAGTCTTTGAGAAACTGCGAAATTCGATGGCACAGCGTTTGGCTCCTTCAATTTCGTAGATGGAGTGGGGGATTCCCGGCTCGGTGATGAACGCCTCGTACGCGGCATCAAACAGAATCACTGCATCATTTTTAAGGGCATAATCGACCCAGCCCTGGAGCTGCTCTTTGGTTGCCACGGTGCCGGTAGGGTTGTTGGGATAGCACAGGTAGATGATGTCGACAGGTTCCTGCGGAAATTCAGGCATGAAATTATTCGCCTCGGTGCAGGGCATATACACAATTCCGGAGTAGTATCCCTTGGCGTCGGCCTCGCCGGTGCGCCCCACCATGACATTGGTGTCATTGTATACCGGATACACAGGGTCTCCGATGGCAACTTTGTTGTCCAAGGCAAAAATGTCGAGGATATTGGCGCTGTCACATTTTGAACCGTCGGAGATAAACACTTCGCTGTTCGCCAGCTCCACCCCCAGAGGTTTATAGGACTTCTCAATGATGGTGTCTATCAGCCAGGAGTACCCCTGTTCTGGTCCATAGCCGTGGAAGTTTTCGGTTCCGGCCAGATCGTCGACCCCGGCATGGAACGCCTTGATCACTGCGGGGGGCAGGGGACGGGTGACATCACCGATTCCGAGGCGGATTATTTCTTGTCCCGGGTTGGCTGCGGCGAATTCGTTGATGCGTCGGGTAATTTCTGGGAACAGATATCCGGCTTTGAGCTTTAGATAGTGATCGTTGAGTTTTGTCATGAGGCTTTGGCCTTCCGTAAGTTTGGAATTGGTATGGTTAAAATAAAAAATACATGCAAGCTATCCGTTTTGACAACTTTTAGCGGTCATGTTTATTTCATCAGCGTAGTTTCAGCACGTCCTGCATGTCGTACAGTCCCGGATCTTTCCCCTGTAGCCAAGTGCAGGCACGCACGGCTCCACGCGCGAACATGTCACGGCTCATGGCGCGGTGGCTGATCTCAATGCGTTCCCCCATGCCGATAAAATATACGGTATGCTCTCCGACAATATCGCCGCCACGTACGGTCTGCATCCCGATCTCTGCGTGGGTGCGGGCTCCGCACATTCCCTCGCGATGAAAATTTGCCACCTGGTTGTAATCACGCCCTAGCGCATCGGCTACAATCTCGCCCATCCGCACCGCAGTACCTGAAGGGGAATCTTTTTTCTGGTTATGGTGCATTTCCACAATCTCAACGTCAAAGTCCTGCCCCAGAATAGAGGCCGCCTCTTTGAGGAGTTTGAAGCAGGCGTTGACCCCCACACTCATGTTAGGTGCCAGTACGATCCCGATACCCTTACCGCTCTGCCCGATCTGCTTCAGTTCCTCGCGCTGCTGTGGGGAAAAGCCGGTGGAGCCGATAACCAGACCTTTGCCCATGGCGGCACAAACGCGCGCGTTTTCCAAGGTAACTTCTGGAAAGGTGAAATCGATAAGGATGTCAGCACCTTTTAAACCTGTACGCAGATCGTCCACTACGCGTATGCCCAGCTCGCCACAACCGGATAAAATACCCGCATCCTGACCGCAGGCGGGGTGTCCGCTGTGCTCTATAGCGCTACTGAGGCGCATCTGCTCTGCTTCATTTACCGCGTTGATCAGGCGCGCGCCCATCCGCCCGGCGGCGCCGGTTACAGCTATATTAAGCATAAGTTCTCTCTTGATGATTGATAGTTAGGGGGGTTGCTAGCGATGGTTACGATCCGAGTGGCCGCCGCACCTACGTGTGTCCAGATGCGGCAGCTATACTATTATTGGAAGGTAGGGTCAGATCAGGTTGTAGCGCGCCATCACCTCTTTGAGGCATTTCAGGGTTTCAGGCTGCAAATTCGCCAGGGGCAGACGTACGGTTTTATCCGCCTTGCCCATCAGTTCCAGTGCGGTTTTTACCGGAACTGGGTTGGAGTCGATAAACATAGCTTTATGGATATCCAGCATATGCAGATGCATCTTGCGTGCATCGTCCCAGCGCCCCTGTTGGATTGCTTCAACCATATCCTTGACGGCGCGTGGCATGATGTTAGCAGTAACAGAGATAATCCCTTTGGCTCCCACCGCCATCAGAGGCAGGGTGAGGAAGTCGTCTCCAGCCAGAACCGCGATTTTATCTCCAGCCTTGCTGATGATGGTGCCTGCCTGGGTTACGTCACCTGAGGCCTCTTTGATGGCGACAATATTATCAATCTCGGCAAGGCGGATGGTAGTCTCAGCCTGAATGTTCATACTGGTGCGTCCAGGGACGTTATAGAGCACCTGCGGCAAGGCCACCGCCGCGGCTATCGCTTTGTAGTGCTGGTAAATTCCCTCCTGCGAGGGCTTGTTGTAGTACGGGCTCACCAGGAGTAGGGCATCAGCACCAAGCTCTTTGGCGTGACGGCTTATTTGGATGGCTTCGGCGGTAGAGTTGGAGCCGGTACCGGCAATAACCGGAACGCGCCCTTTGACCTGCTCGATACATGCCTTAACCACCAAGTCGTGCTCGGCGTAGTTGAGGGTGGCTGATTCGCCGGTGGTGCCACAGGGTATTATGGCGTCGGTACCGTTTTCGATCTGAAACTCGACCAGTTCGCGAAATTTGTCTTCATTCACGCTTCCATCGTTGTTCATAGGGGTCACGATGGCGACCATTGAGCCTCTAAACATAGGATTCTCCTCTTTTTATTATATGTTCTATCCTCAGGTTGGTCTCTTCATTGCCGTTGCTTTTACCCCGCATGGAGCGTGTAAAATAAACTAGTGTTTTAATTTGATAACACAGTCTTCCACAGTTGTCAAAAGGGCTTATTTTACGCTGAGATAAGACGCTTTGTATTTAAAGCGGAGCTGCAGGGGTTGCAATAACTGCAGGGATGGCTTCACTTTCCAGCACGAATTCTCCGTGTTGTGCCACTGTGCGCAGGGTATACCTGTAGGCGCGCCCATTGTCCAGATTCATATCTGCGTATGTGGTGGTTTTATGTGGTTCACGGTTCAGCGGGCGGGGACCGAAATATTCCCCTGCATTGCAGCGGTAGATGTTATACCCGATTACCGTGGATTGTGCCGTATTGTCCACCAACTGTGCAGCTGCATCCCAGCGCAGAGTTACTTGGCGGTCAGCTGTCTCCACACGAAGGTTTTCTGGGGGGAGCGGAGCTGAAAAGCAGGGACGGTGAATGGTGGCCGCGTCTCCCGCCTGATCCTTGCGATTTATGGGTATGATGCGGTAGCGGTAGCCGCTACCGGGTTCAACAAAGTGATCCCACATGTAGATGCGCTGGTTGTCTTGACTAGTACTTCGGTAGTAGTCCGCATCAATCTGTTGCAGCAGATAGGTGGGATTACGGCATTCAGGGCAGCCGAGTTCAGGCTCATAGTCAATGCGATAAATATCAAAACGCTTAAGTTCGGTCAGTTCCGAACCATCTTGGTTGGTTTTGGGGATATCCCACCCGAGCAGCAAAGATTCACCGCGCTGACTCAGGGTTACCTGGGATGGAGCCACAGGCAGGCGCGCCTCTAGTGGCATGACAGGTCCCTTTTTGCCGCACCCGCTCAGAATAAGTACAAGGAGCAGGGCAGACACAAGTGCGCTACAAATTATGGGCGCGCCGCTAGTTCTGCGCGCGCTGCTGATTTTACTTGGAAAACTGAATGAGTGCATACTGGATTTAACCCTTGTTTTGTGCCTGGCGCGCCAGAGCTATTTCACGCTCAACAGCACAGCGTGCGGTACCCCCAGTTGCGGTACGCGCATTTACTGAAGCGTCGAGGGTGACATAATCATAGATGTCCGCATCAATCAGAGCGCTAAACTGGCGGAATTCCTCCAGACTTAGCTCGGGGATATCCTTTCCCTGTTCGATACAGTAGCGCACAGTTTTGCCCACCACCTCATGCGCCTGGCGAAATGGCAGCCCTTTGCGCACGCAGTAGTCGGCGATATCGGTAGCGGTGGAAAATCCACGCGCGGCAGCAATACGCATGTTATCCGTCTTGATTCTCATCTCAGCGATCATGGCAGCGAAGATCTTCAGACTGCCCTTGACCGTATCGATGCTGTCAAACAGAGGTTCTTTGTCTTCTTGCATATCTTTGTTGTAGGCCAGCGGCAGCGACTTCATCAGGGTCAGCAGGCAGATCAGGTTGCCGTAGACCCGCCCGCTTTTCCCCCGCACCAGTTCTGGCACGTCTGGATTTTTCTTCTGCGGCATGATGGAGCTGCCAGTGCAGAAGGAATCGCTGAGCTCAATAAAGTTGAAATCGGCGCTGGACCAGAGGACCAATTCTTCACTCAAACGCGAGAGGTGCATCATGAGGGTAGCCGCTCCGGCGCAGAATTCAATGGCAAAATCGCGGTCTGACACGGAGTCAAGGCTGTTGCGTGTTACACCGTCAAAGCCGAGCTGCTGTGCGACCCATTCCCGATCAATGGGGAAAGTGGTGCCGGCCAGCGCCCCAGCGCCAAGAGGCATGACATTCATGCGCTGCAGACAGTCGCGCATGCGGCTGGTATCACGGGTAAACATCTCGTAATAAGCCAGCATATGATGGGCAAACAGAACTGGTTGGGCCGTTTGTAGATGGGTATACCCCGGCATAATGGTATCCAGGTTCTGCTCGGCCTGTGTGAGCAGTGAATCCTTAAGGGCTTCGAGATAGGCGATTATGGCGCCGAGTTCATCGCGCAGATAGAGGCGGATGTCCACGGCCACCTGGTCATTACGAGAGCGTCCAGTGTGGAGCTTCCCGCCGACACTGCCGATGCGCTCGATCAGGCGCGCCTCGATATTCATGTGAATATCTTCAAGCGCGACGGAAAATTCAAGCCGCCCCTGCTCGATATCCACCTGGATTTGATCCAGACCCGTGCAAATCTGCTCCGCTTCCGCCGGAGTGATGATCCCTTGGCGCGCCAGCATCTGCGCATGCGCTTTGGAACCTTGGATGTCGTAGGGATAGAGGCGTTGTTCAAAGCCGATGGAGGCGGTGAATTCTTCCACAAATTTATCTGTTGGCTGGGTAAAACGTCCCCCCCAGAGTTTCTTACTCATAGTGCGTATCTCCTTGACTAACAGTGCTCGCCCAGATGGGAGGAATTATCGCTGGTGGAGATATTTTCCCACCCACCAGACTCAGTGTTTTTATAGACCCGGTGGACCTTGAGCGGCATCCTGGTGGAGCGCGGGTCAAACTCGTAGAACACGGGGAGGTTAAAGTAATACAGGCGGTTTTCAGGCCCGAAGCGCAGGCGACTTATGGGTAGACCGCCAAAGTCATCGGTGGAAAACTCCGCCAGCTCAGTATGGTGTACCTGTTTGTGATAGCTGATTACAACCGACGAATACCCAAAGGTGTCATCTTCTCTTACGTCTGCAGGTGGATCAATAAGTTTGGTAGTGTTACAGAATACCGTGATGGTTTCGCGCACACCGGGGGATGCTTCGAGCAGTTCACCGTAAAAGCCATGAATCACATCGCGGAAGGTGTTGTGTTCAGGTTTCGGATTACATTCGAGCACCAACAGTAGATCGAGTTGCTGACGTGATGAAAAATACATTTCGTTGGCGTGATCAATTACTTGGGTGATATTAGAGCGCAGCAGGGTGCGATAGATGTAGTCAAAGCAGATCAGCGCCATGAAATTGAAGGCATTGGGCTCACTACGCCACAGAGGAAAAACCTTGCCGTGATATAGGTCGTGGTTAGCGTCCATCTTCTCTTCAAGGGCGAAGGGATGGCTTTTGGCTTGCAGATACACGTGTGTTTCACCGTTGGCATCCTTGATAATGGTGGCGGCGCTGTTGACATTAAGGCAGTCGATGTCGCCACTGAGGCGGTCGGTGCGGATCGATTCAAGTAATTCGGCGTTGTCGGCGCGGAACCGCCCGACAAGGGCACAGAAGTCGGTCAGGCGCATATGTTCCAGTCCAACCATGGTGACGGTATTATTGCGGAAGTTACGCTCAATATATTCGAGGGTGGTGGTGAAATATTCCGCTGGCAGCACGGTTTCAGGGAAAACCAGAAAATGAAGTTTACCCAGATTTCCCGATCCTTGCGCTACCAGCTTAAGAACCGAGTGTACTCGTTCCCATTTGCTTTTAGATATAGCGTCGGGGTCAGCCTCATTTTTAATGCGGATCTGGTTGGGGATCTGGCACAGGAGGCAGTGGAGGTGGTGGTCGCGTGGGAATTCCAGCATCACCTTCTTTTCGACAATTTTCAACATAAGTACCTATCTAAGTGAGACGGGCTCGCTAAAAGGGGTAATTTTGTGAATTACCCCGATATTTCCAAGTCTGCATTCTCCCCCGGTGGTTGGAGGTTGGGCCACTCCTGTTGTGGGTATAACTGTGCCAGCACCGAGCGTGACCCAGGCGGAATATCCAAGTGGGGCAGTTCATGTCCTGCAAACCACACCGCTTCACTTAACTCGCCTGGATTAATGGTTATGGTATTGGTGAGGGGCAGGGCACGATAGTACAGAATGATGTAGTGGTCGCAACGCTCACCGACCGAGAGATGTTCATATATATCCACCAAGGTTCCCGTTTTGACCTTCAGTCCCACCTCTTCAAGCACTTCGCGCATCAAGGCCGTAACGATGGATTCACCATGGTCAATTTTCCCCCCCGGCATTACCCATTGACCATAAAATGGTGGAATGTTGCGCTTGGTGAGAAGTATACGTTCGTGCTCATCGATAATACATGCAACCACGGAGGTTTTGATATGTTTTTGCATGCTAGCGTCCATATCGTGGCGCCTGTCTTCCCGTTTGGAATCACCCAAGGATATAAAAAGGCTGCCCTGCCGCCGCAGTGGGGCAGGGCAGCCTTATATAGCGATAGCGCGTTTTTTATTTGTTGCGCATTATGCTGCGGATCCGCAGGCGCAGGGCATTGAGTTTGATAAACCCTTCAGCGTCGGCCTGATTGTATACATCGTCCGCTTCAAAGGTAGCATAGTCAAGATTGAAGAGTGAATCGGTTTTGGAGTCACGTCCCACTACGCGACAGTGCCCTTTGTAGAGCTTAATGCGGGCCACGCCGTTGACGCACTTCTGGGTGTCGTCGATCAGCGCCTGCATGGCCTCACGCTCAGGGGCGAACCAGTAGCCATTGTAGATCATCTCGGCATAGCGCGGCATCAGAGAGTCGCGCAGATGCATAACTTCGCGATCCATGGTGATTGATTCAACCGCACGGTGGGCTTCTTCCATGATAGTGCCCCCTGGGGTTTCGTACACGCCGCGGCTTTTCATCCCCACGTAGCGGTTTTCCATCAGATCAACGCGTCCAATGCCGTGTTTGTAGCCGAATTCATTGAGTTTAGCCAGCAGGTTGGCAGGTGAGAGACGTTCGCCATTGACCGCCACTGGGTTGCCCAGCTCAAACTCGATTTCTATGTATTCTGGTTCATCCGGGGCGTCTTCTGGGCGCACAGTCATCTGATACATCTGCTCTGGCGCTTCAGCCATAGGATCTTCTAGGATGTCACCTTCAAAGGAGATATGTAGCAGGTTGCGGTCACTGCTCCAAGGGAATTTTTTGCTCGTAGGAATCGGAATATCGTGTTTGCGTGCGTATTCTTCGAGCGCGCTTCTGCTGTTGAGATCCCATTCGCGCCATGGGGCGATAACCTTTACGGCGGGATCAAAGTGGTAGTAGCACAACTCGAAACGCACTTGGTCGTTGCCTTTGCCGGTCGCACCGTGGGAAACGGCGTCGGCCCCTTCGGCTTTGGCGATTTCCATCTGTTTTTTAGCGATCAGGGGGCGGGCAATAGAGGTACCGAGAAAATAGCGTCCCTCATAAATAGCGTTGGCGCGGAACATGGGGAACACGAAGTCGCGTGCGAACTCCTCGCGCAAGTCTTCAACATAGCAAGTGCTGGCGCCGGTTTTTTTGGCCTTCTCGGGGATGAAATCGAGCTCTTCCCCCTGACCTAAGTCAGCGGCAAAGGCTATCACCTCGCAGCCATATTCTTCTACCAGCCACTTAAGAATGATGGAGGTGTCGAGTCCACCGGAATATGCCAGTACCGCTTTTTTTACCTCACCTTTTTTTGCCATTCTTATTTTCTCCTTGGTTTAAGCTTAAAACCCGCAGCTGCCGCTATCGGCACTTGGACACTGCAGGACACTTTGTGCATATACGCATTAAATTCGAATTACCCTGGTGTCTGCTATGAGATCATGCAGAGCGCGTTTGTCTGCGCGCAGGGCGACCATGAGATAGCCGATTCCAAGTATGATACCTGAGATGAATTTGCCGATAGTTTCACGTAGAAGCGCCTGTCCGTAACTTACTTTGGTACCATCAAGGCGTACAACCTTCAGGCGCAACAACATTTTACCCGGGGTTTGCCCCGAATAACCAGTGAAGAATACGTAGTAGAATACACCAGCAAGGGTGCCGAACAACATCGTGAGTATTTGCACCGACGGCAGATTGCTGGTTCCGCTTAGTTCGGTGATGGCGCCTAGGGCGAATACCATGGAAAACTGCAGAAGTGCTGAGATCATGGAATCCAGCAGGGCCGCTACTACCCTAATCCAGAAACCGGCCGGTGGTGCCGCGCCGCCATCGTTGAGGTGCTGCGTGAATTCGGCCTGTGCCGCGGTGGCCAAGGCTGGAGTTTCGTAAGAAGCTGCTTCGGGTGTCTGGGCCTTGAAACTTAAGGCTTCATCCGTCTTAGGCTTGAAGAGGAAGGAGCCGCCGCATCTAGGGCAGGTGACCTGTGCCGGTTCGGTCGGAACGGCGGTATCTTCAAGCTCTTTGGTAAAATTACAGTGTGGGCATATCAAGTGCACGCCGGTTTACTCCTTCGCATTTTATATCTGGCTTTGAGTTTTTTGCCTTATTTGGGGTTCTGCATCAAGGTGACCATGATGGCCTTCTGCACGTGGAGGCGGTTTTCTGCCTCGTCGAACACCACGGAGCGAGGTCCTTCAATGACCTCATCAGTGATCTCTTCTCCGCGATGGGCAGGCAAACAATGGAGTACCAGGCTTTGCGGCGCAGCTGTTGCTACGGTTTCTGCATTAATCTGAAACCCGTCGAAATCGCGCCGCCGTTGTTCCTGTTCCTCTTCCTGACCCATGCTCGCCCACACATCCGTGTTGAGGACATCGGCGTTGCTGGCAGCTTCAAGGGGGTCGTTGGTATAAAGGATATTCGCTCCTTGCTGTGCGGCCCATTCCATCACGGAGCTATCAGGTTCGTAGCCTTTCGGGGTTGCGATGCGCAGTTCGAAGCCGAAGACCGCCGCGGCATTGATCCATGAATGCGCCATGTTGTTGCCATCACCTATCCAGCAGTAGGTTTGCTCCCGATACGAGCCTTTGTGTTCCAGAACCGTGAACAGGTCCGCCATCACCTGACAGGGGTGGTATAGATCAGTCAAGGCGTTTATAACGGGTACATCGGCGTAATGCGCCAGTTCTTCTATATCGGCCTGCGCGTAGGTGCGGATCATGATTGCGTCCACATAGCGTGACAGCACCCGCGCTGTATCTCTGATGGGCTCACCGCGCCCAATCTGGGTATTGGC
>Ga0265295_1005285_pt1 | contig 16595 bp, 9 predicted proteins | sample Munlansysbiofilm_FD_192503 | JGI IMG/M metagenome (GOLD analysis project Ga0265295, IMG submission 192503) | Leachate microbial communities from a municipal landfill in Southern Ontario, Canada - Methane capture system biofilm | ecosystem: Engineered > Solid waste > Landfill > Unclassified ... | reverse complement strand
CTCAGGACTTAACGGGATTCATTTCCGTCAAAACAGCGTCAACGGAATGATTCAAGCCGCACGTTCCAAACGCGAGATCAAACTCAACAGCGACCTTCACTAATGCTTTCTAAAGTGAGCGGAAAATCCCCGCTCGCTTTAGTCACAAATCAAACAATTTCTTCCGCTCTCTTTTGCCTTATAGAGCGCATCGTCCGCTAGTTTGATAATCTCTTGAGGCGTTTTACCTTTGAAAGATTGTGCCGCGCCGATGCTCACGGAGAGACGTTCTTTTTTAGGCTTTGCGGGAGACGGCGTTTTTTTAGGTGCTTGTTCGGGACGGTTTTGATCGCGAATGACAAACCCTCGTCTAAAAATGCGCTCCCGTACCTCTTCGAGTGCCATGATGCAATCTTCTCTCTTTTTACCGCTAAAGACGATCGTAAACTCTTCTCCGCCGTACCGATACGCCCTACCGCCGTTTTTTACCTGTGAAAGCTCTTTGGCGACCATTTTGAGCACTTCGTCGCCGATGTCGTGTCCGAAGGTATCGTTAAATTTTTTGAAAAAGTCGATATCCACCATTGCCAGTAGATAGTTGGAGCCGATATGCAAAAAACGCTCTTCAAGTGCTCTACGTGCGGGAATACCGGTGAGGGTATCGATGTACGCCATCGTGTAAGCGTCTCTGACCAGCGCACTAATGGCGATAAGCGAAGCCAGTAAAGAGTAGAGGATAAAGCCGTGCGCTTCCTGCCTGAAAAGAAACGACACGCACAATGCGGCAAGCATCCAAAAAGGTGCTTTTTGCGTGTAGGCGTTAAAGAGCAAGGAGACGAGAAAAATAAAAAGAAGCGCAATGACGACGATAATCACCGTAAAGTCGTTGGTTTGGGTCAGTTGATGCAAAAAAGAGGGTAAAAGCGTCGTGTTGAGTGCGGTTTGAAGCGCGGGCGAAAAATGCACGAGAGCGGCATAACTTAACCCCAAAATCGCAATCGCAATCGTAGTGCGCAACGCGCCGAACGCGCTAAAGAGTCCTCTTTCTTGCAGCGCATACAACAGCAAATAGCCGATAGCGCAGCTCAAAGGAACGATGTGCCAAAACGCCGTTCCGCTCAGTTTGGTAAAAAACGTATTGGGAAACGCCAAAATCAGGTTGAAAAAAAGCGGGAAGAGGAGTAACGCAAAGAGTTTGCTTTTATTGAAATAGACGCTTAACGCCAATGCCAATCCCAAAAAAACAAAGGTGCTTTGCCATAAAAAATAGTACATGTAAGCAGGAATCAGCTCAAAATAAAGCGCGACGAAGCCTAGAAGAATTGCTCCTAAACAAAGCGCGTTAAAGGTATAAAGTACCTCTTTCATCCGTTGCATTGCGTCCCTTCATCTCCTGTCATTCCGTATGATTTTACCATCTTTAGGCTTTGGTTTGAGACGGTAAAAGGCATCGGAAACTTTAAAAAGCGCGGAAGGAAATTTTTTCCTTCCGCAATGCAAGAGTTTGACATGTAAAGAGAAAGAAGCGCGTTAGGGCTATTTTTTCCCGGCAAAAATACCAGCAGCAGACGAGCCCGTTTTGGAAAGTGCCCACGTACCGCCGATCTCGTTAGCCGCAGGACCGTAAAAGCTTCCTTTGATCGATCCGGTATTATCCGTACCGTTCAATCCGCCTGCAAAGCCGTTTCCGCTGATGGAGACCGCATTTAAATTGGTCGTCGCATAAGACGCGCCGCTTGAGGCGTAATTAACGTTCATCGTACCCGTAATCGTACCGCTAGCAAAATTTGCATTCATCGTATGCGTACCGTTCAAGGTTTTCAATGCGCCGCTTTCATAGCTCATACCTTGTACCGTGCCGTTATAAGTTGCCGTTCCGCTTGATGGCATGGAAGTAGTCGGAGTCAATTTTCCCGCAATCCAACGTGACCCGTCTACGACCGTTTTGTTAGAAGCCGAGAGTTCGGTGCTCCACGTTCCCCATGATAGATAGTTGTAGCTATCGTTTTCACTCATGGTTGTTGCCGCATAGGTTGGAACGCTTCCCGAATCTTTCATCGCAACGAACGCATTTTGGTTGACGTATACGTTTGTGTCGGTATAATCCGTCGTAAGCGTTCGATTGGTCGATCCGTCCGTAACCGTGATGGACGCTTTAACCTCTCCCGTTGAAGGTTTCAACGTCATTTGTACATCATCCGTCGTCGTACTAGCGTCGATTGCAACGGCACCGGTTGAACGGTTGGCTACGAAACCTACCGCATGTCCCGACCAAACTTCACCGTCGCTTGGCGTGTAAGATTTTGCGACGGTTTTCGTATTGACATACCCGCTCATCATCATCGAACTTAAAGAAGGCGTACCGCTTTCACTGTAATACGTCGCCCCGAATGTTCCGCCCATACCGTTAGGATAAGCGTTTCCATAAAGCTGAAGCGTCGTCGTGTCACGCATAGCATCTTTGATGACTCTTGGTAGATTACTGCTTTCGGATGCGCTCAAACGGCGTGTTTTAAACGTGTAGTTTCCTGAAATTTCCAAAGCGGCTCGATCGATGTCGCCGACAAAAATCGCCGTTCCTTCGGCATTATCCATCAATGCGTTCGTATCAAACCCATACACTTTACCCGTCGCCCAATTGACAAATAGCTTCATCGTATCGGAAGCATAAGAAGTTTTTGTATAAGGAGAAACGACTCGTTCGCGAATATCGTAGGTAGAAACGCCGCTCGTCGGAAGCTTGGAAGAGGAACTTAAACGCTCACCGTAATAGCCTTCAACGGTACTTGAACCGTTTTGCAAAATATACCTAAAGAAATCTTGATCGCTGTTGGCATGAAAAACGGAAGCACTGCTCATATCTTGACCGAAAATAGACGTTGCGTCGCTAATCGAACCTTGATAATATTCCGTTCCTACGACGTGTGCCGCACTTGCCGTATCGATGCTAAAGGTGCTATCGCTTTGGTTGGGATAGGTAAGCGTAAACGTTAGGATTTTACCGCTTGCGTCGCTTGACGCGGTGACGCTACTAGGAGTTCGTACGCGCCAAATCGTACTGTCGATTTTGGAGACCATGCCGCCCGTCCATTTATTATCGGCGACCGCATCGTAAATAGCGTTTAAAACGGCATCTTGAATATTGGATACGTCGGTTAAGCGCATATAAGACCCGCCCGTAGCATCGGCAATTTCAACGGCGGCGTCTTGCATTTGTTGACCCGATGTCGAAGCATAGACGTTGGATGTTTGTCCCACGTTAATTCCCGAAGTGTCGATGAACACTATTTTCGCTCCGGCTGCAATCGCCAAGGCTTTGAGCTCTTTTTCGTTGACGCTGTTTTGCCACGAAGGTGCGTCTCCGAAAACAACGATGACTTTTTGAGCACCGGTTCTCCAATTGGTTACTTGTCCACTGGCAAGCGAAGCATTGCGCGGGGTTGCGGCACCTGAATCAATGACTTGCTGAATCGCATAAAAGTTACCTTCTTCCCAATCGCCGCCGCCTGACGCATACCATTGATTGATCGCCGTTGTTACAGCGGTATCACTATTTGTAATCGGTTGAATAAGTTGATACGAAGATGTCGCCGTTTCTCCACCTTCGCTTGGATCTCCGAGGTAACGCCCGACGCCAAACTGCGCATTGACTTTGGCAAAACGACTATCGGCGCGTAGGGCATCTAAGATCGCTTGCGCATTGGTTTGAGCACTACCGACGAGCCCACCCATACTGCCGGTATTGTCGGCTAAGAGAAAAATATCGACATCATGCTTGGCAAGCAATCGGTCAAGCTCAAGTTTTCGCGCCTTTTCAATCGTTTTAGTGTTATCGATTACTTTTGATGAAAGAGCATTGTTTACTATGCTATTTTGATTTTCTACTTTAGAGTTTGATGCATAAAATAAATCTATTGAATTTTCAACCGGGACTAATTCAGGTGGCGACAATTTAATAGTTATTTCTTCCATCTGGTATTTATTTAAATTCTCGTTCGTATCTGCATGTTTTGTTTGCCACTCATTTGTTTTTTTTAATTCATTTAAAAAATAATCTTTATTCTTTCCAAGCAGTAACTCATTGATTCTTCCTTCCCAAGCATTGGGTCTGATTGCTCTTCCAAGTTCTGTTTTGTACAATTCGACTAAAGCTAAAAAGTTTGTCATTTGCTCATTTGTAAAAAGTAAAAATTTCTTTAAATATTCTTGGGATATATATTCATCTATTTTAATAACTGTTCCATCTTCTTTTTCTCGTGCTAATAATCTTTTATCATATAATGTGGTCATATATCCTTTTATTGTCTCAAGTTTTTTTATATAATCGTTTTCTTTTTCATGGATGAATTGCATTGAACTTACACCATCAGGATAAGGAATTTCCCAAATAGCATCTCTTATTTTGCCATCTGTTGTGATGTCATTTCCATGTGCATCTTTTGTCCATTTACCATTCCAATTTCTATTTGCATCTGTTATACCGAACTGATAAACTTTCGTACCATCATCTTTTTGAATTATTTTAACAGATGTAACAATACCTGTATGTCCGTACTCATTATAAGGGCTATCAGTTCGAACAAAGGCTGCACCAATTCTTGGCATGTTGTCAACATGAAATCCATGTGATTGTGCTGCACTAGGACCTCCTTCTGCATTACCCCACGTAAATGCACTTAATTCAGGTCTTGAATTTTGAGTAAAAGAAACACATTGTCCTGATAAATTCGTACCTTGGTACACTGAGTGATTGGCATTTGCACCGGTTGTGTATGGTACGTTTTCTTGTGTATATTTTTCTTTTATTGTATTTAATGCATCTTTTTGTGCTTGGCGTATTTCAAATGGATTAATTTGGCTCATTGTAATATTTTGCTCACCATACACATTCCCGCTCAACACCATGCACGCTGCTACTGAAATGGCTATTTTTTTCATTGTATTTTTCATTGTTTGCCCCTAGTTTTTAATGTTAAAAATTTTTGGTCAACGTTAGCATCGTTTGTTGACGGTTATAGTCGTACATGTCGATGGTGGAACTGTTTTTCGTGTAGGTGTACGAGAGGGTCACGTTTGCCGCCCATTCTTGGATTTGGTAGTTGAGGTTGGCGGTTGCGTCAAAACGTTTATCGACTCTTCCCGTGGCATATGCCGCTTCGATGCCGTCGTAATCGGTTTTGCTATAACTGGGAGAGATATAAATGCTCCACTCGGCATTGATGGCATTAAAATAACCGACGTTGACGCCTTTAGAGTTGTTTTCAAAAGTTTGGACGCCCGAGTTTTCATGCCCTAAATAGCCTCCGAACGTAACGTATGAATGGTTGTCTACTAAATAGCGCAAAGACGGCGAAAATGTGATAGCATTACCGTCTCTATCGCTGTTATCGTAGTAGTGCTTTTTTTGAAGCGCAAGGCTTGAAATGAGTAAAAGTTCTTGGGAGAGCGCATAACTTACTTGCGGTACGATACCGTGGCTAAAGGAGTAATAATCTTTGTCGTGGCCGATCTTAATTCGATTGACGACATAAGGCAGGGCAAACGTCCAATCGCCTTCTTTATACCCAAAACCCGTTGAAAGGGAGAGATTGGTTGAGTCGTACGTATTGACTTTGCGGTAGTCGATCGTGCTGACGCCGATGCTGTTTTGCCATGACCATTCATCTGACATGTCATAACTATAATCCGCTCCCGCTTTAAGCGTCCATGCCCAATCCCGCGTATTTTTCGCATTTTGATCGAGGGTAAACGGCAAGTCGTACATTAACACGGAGTCGATGCTCGGTCCTTGATTGGCATTGGTATCGTACATGTAGCCTGCACCGACGTAAGCGTTCCATTTTTTAGGAGACGAAGCGTCGATCGCAGTTAAGAAGCGATCGATATTTTCGCCGACTTTTGCCGGAGGATTTGCCGATTTGACTTCTTGGAGTAGACGTTTCGCTTTTGCTTGGTCTTTTTCCAAGTAATATACTTCGGCTAACTCAAGCTTAACGCGTAGGGCGTTGGGCTCTTTTTCGAGCAATTCGGAAAAATAGGCTTCGCTCTCTTTTAATTTGCCCGTTTCTTTTGCCGACATTCCCAGTAAAAAAAGTCCTTGGTTGGAAAGCGATTTGTCCGCATACGCAGGTGTTAACAACTCGTAAGCAACTTGCGGTTGATCGTTTTGTAAAGCCTCTTGCGAACGCACCAAAATACCTTGATCTTCTTGTGCAAGAAGATTCAGTGTTACTAAACTCACTAAAACCGTTATCTTTCGATACGAAAACCTCTTCATAAATCCTGCCCCTCTGTCATAAAATCTTTGTCGTATATTGTAGTATCGATGCGTTACGCCCTCCGTTATATTTTTAATATGTACGATTTTTTGGTAAATTTATCGTATGAAAGGTATACTTTTTGAAAAAAATGAGCGGATAGACGATGCGAAAACTTTTTGTATGGTGTCTGTGGGTACTTGCTTTATCGGCGGCTTCGATCGATATAGGGCAGAGCAATAACGTCTCCGTTCTAGAGCACTCAGAAATTTACCTTGAAAAAGGTGCTAAATTTGGAGTCTCGGACGTGCCGTCGCAAGAGCTTTTTCAGCCTTACATGTCATCTTTTATCAGCCAAGGGTATTTGGCCGATGAAGCGGTGTGGGTGCGTTTTAAGCTCAAAAACGAAAGCGGCGTAACGGCGAAACGTTTCTTACATGTCAATAACTCGATGCTTGATAGCGTCGTGCTGTATGATAGTAATGGCGATGTTTTTAAAAGCGGTATTCTGTATCGAACAGTATTTAGCGATATTTTTGATTATTACTTTTCGGTTGAACTCAAGCCTTTAGAAGAGCGAACGTTTTATCTCAAAGTTTTGAGCAACAGTTGTGCGACGTACTTTCATGTGCATTCTGAGAGTGAGGCGGTTTTATGGCAAAAGACACTCAAGAGAGAGCTTATCTTAACGCTTTTATTTTCCGTCATGGGAACACTCATCGTTTACAATACCTTTATTTTCCTTTTTACCAAAGAGCGCGTTTATCTTACCTATGTGTTTTATTTGTGCGTGGTGGTTTACAATAATTTGACGTATACGGGAATGTCTTTTCTCGTGATGGAACCGTTTTTTTCGTATCAAAAGATGCTTGCTTGGGCGCGTATCGATGCTTATTTGGGACCTTTATTTACGATTGCCGTCTCCGTGGCGATTATAGTCTTTATTCAAGATTTTATGCGGATAAAACGCTACCCTAAACTATATCGAAGTTTTCAATGGCTGTTGTTAGGAAGTGCCGGTTTTTCATTGCTTTATCTTGTGATTAATGAGGGCATGTTTGAGTGGATTATGTATTACATGTGCTTTATTTTGCTCTACATCTTGGCTATTGCCGTTTACCTCGTGTATAAGCAAGAAGAAAACAGCGTTTATTTCCTCGTGAGTTGGGGTGTCAATATCACGGGAACGTTCCTATTTTTACTTTACAATATGGGCGTTTATATCCCCCATAATGGCGAGTACTGGTACTTCTACGAGTTAAGCATGGTCTTTGAAGGGCTTGTCTTTTCCATCGTGCTCTCTAAAAGGCTCAACCGTACCAAAGCCCTTGCTTCGGCGTTGGATACCGAACGTATTTTGATACGAGAGTTGCATCATCGCGTTAAAAACAATCTCCAGTTTATCGTCTCTTTGTATCGACTCAAGTTGCGTCCGAGCTTGGATGCTATCGGGAAGTCCAAGCTCGTCGAAGCAGAGAGTAACGTACGCTCCATCGGTAAGATTCACGAGATTTTACATGCGCATCAAAATATCTCGGAACTAGCCGCTTCGGTGTATATCAACGATCTGATCAAAGAGATTAAACGAGGGTATCCGCAAAGCAACATTACCGTTGTGATCGAAGCGGACGAAGTGGTTTTAACGATCGATCATGCGATTTATTGCGGTTTGATTATCAACGAGCTGGTGACCAATGCGCTCAAATACGCTTTTGACGCACATGAAGGGGAAATCATTCTCCAACTCACCTATGCGCAAAAGACGTACAGTTTGGAAATTTACGATAACGGAAAAGGGTTTGAATGGGGCGAGAAGCGCGATTCGTTCGGGATATCTTTAGTCAAACGGCTAATACACGATGAACTTAAAGGAACGTTGCACTACGAGCATGCCCATGGGAGTCATTATACGATTCGATGGCGTTAGTCGTTGAGTTTGTATCCGCTGTATTTGACGACTTCAAACGAAAGTTCGGGTAGTTTCGTGCGTAAACGATGCATCAATTGCCTTCGCGCCGTATCGCTGATAACGCTATCGGACCAGATGACTTCGTCGATATAGGAGAGCGGAACGATTTTGCCTCGATTGTGAAGTAACAATAAAAAAAGTTGTTGTTCTTTTGCCGCTAAAACGACCGGCTCGTCGTTTAAATAGAGCTGCTGATGTTTAATACTGTAAACGTAGCCTTGTCCGATGTCGATAAAAGCGGAAGTCTCTTGAAGCCTAAGTGCGCATAAACGTAACGAAGCGATTAGCTCTTCTTCGCGAAACGGTTTTAAAATATAGCCGGCGATACTGATGGAAGAAGCTCTTTTAAGCGTTGCTTCATCGCTAAAAGAGGTTAGAAAAATTACATGTGAATGGTACAACTGTTGGAGCATTTGCGCCGTTTCGATACCGTCGATTGTCCCTTTGATCTGAATATCGGCTAGAATGACGTGAAGGCGGTATTTATGGGCAATTTTCATAGCACTTGGCATATCCGAAGCGATAAAAGCGTGAAATCTAGGCAAGGTGTCGACGATGCTTTTAATATCCAAAGCGATAATCGGATCGTCTTCTAAGATAAGGACATTGACCATAAAACCTCTTTAGAACGTAAATGGCGGTAGTATAACATGCGTGCGTTACGCATTGCGTTATGAAACCGCAGCGTATTAGGCTGCGGTTTGGGTTTTAGGTTTCATCGATTGAAGTTCAATGATGCGAAGGATAATCGCTGAGTAGTACGGAATACTTTGAATCAAAAGCGTAAACGCAAAAACGTAAATTTCGGTAATGCGCGTAAAATTGGTAAAGTAAAGCGCAAAAAATGAAATCGTCAGTAAGCTTGCCAAAATCATCTCGTGACGGATCGGATTTTTATTCACTTTTTTCGTATTGCCGCCTTTTTCGGTACGTTTGAACGGAAGTCCGTCTTTCACGAATCCGTCATAAACCGCTTTAAAGATGACCAGTTGGAGGCTCATCGATGCAATCGCACTCAGAACCGTCTCTTTAATGCCCATTTTGACGCGGGTATGGTACAAAATAAACGCATGCAAGATGTTGACCAAGAAGGCAACGACGATAGGCAAGGTCAGCGGCAAGGTCGGAATCGTAACGCCGACGAAAATGATAAACGGAACCCAAAAAATATTTAAAAATGCGGTCATCGCGCCGAATGCGTCGGAGAGCCAGAAAAACCAGCCTGCGACGAAGTGGTATTTTTGGTACGGCGTTAAGGTTTTGGAAGAGGGCATAAAATGACGCCAATGCTTTTTCAAAATCTGAATCGCACCGTACGCCCATCGATGGCGTTGCGTTCGAAACGCTTCGACGGTATCGGGCAATAACCCCCAACCGTAACGACGGTTCGTATAGTGCGCGCTGTACCCCGCTTCAAACAGACGAAGTCCCAATTCGGAGTCTTCGACGATCGTATACGTCGTCCAATCTCCTACTTCGTGCATCGCCGAGAGGCGCGCCATAAGCATCGTTCCGTGTGCGACGATGGCGTTTTCTTCATTTCTTTCCACCATTCCGATGTCGAAAAAGCCCGCATATTCGGCATTCATCGCTTGCTTGATCAATGATTCGTTACCGTCTCTGTGATCTTGCGGTGCTTGAACGAGCGCGACTTTAGGATCGTCGAAAAGCGGTACGAGATCGACGAGCCAATGATCGCTTACGACGTAGTCCGCATCGATGACCGCTAAAATCTCGGCTTTTTCGTTCGTGTGTTGGAGAGCAACGTTGAGCGCACCCGCTTTAAATCCGGTACAGGTAATGTTCAAAAAGACGAATTTGTCGCCGAGTTTTTTGCAATGCTCTTCAATCGGTTTCCAGTAAAACTCTTCGGACGTATTGTTGATGACGACCAAAACTTCGTAGTTGGTGTATTGCATTTTGGAAAGCGCATCCAGCGTTTCGATGAGAACGTGCGGTTGCTCTTTGTATGCGGGTACGTGAATCGAAACAAACGGAGCGTGTTCTAGTTTCAGGTGAAGCGGTACGAGACGCTTAGGCGCAATACCGAGCGTACATTTGAACAGCTCGTTAATCTTCGCCAGCGTGATGATGACCAAAGGAATCATTAAAATAATACCCATCACCCACATCACCCACATACCGAAGTTCATATAGTAAACAAACGGATAGGTTGCCGCCATAGCAATACCGAATCCCATCGCCTGAGCCGCGGCGGCAAAAGTCATGGAATGCGCGAAATTGACGCGCTGATTACGTAGACCGAAATAGGTCAGTAAAATGCCTAAAAAGACGGCTCCCGCCATTTGGTAACGCCAAAGAGGGTTTAAGACGGTTTGTTTAACGAAGTGAAATTTCGGTTGTTTGTTAATATCGAAAAGTCCCCAGTAAGGTCCAACGCTTCCCTCGTGAACGCCTTTCCACGGCTGATCGAACGCTTCGACGATATTGTAACTCCATTTGTTCGCTTTTGCCATCTCTAAAAAGCCCGTAATCGCGGCGATTTGGTTGCTAAGCGTGGCTTCGGCTTTTTCATTGTTGTAGCCGCTGCTCGGCCAACCGAATTCCCCGATCGTAATCGGTTTTTTAGGATACATTGCGGCAATGGCATCGTACTTTTCTTTGGCGAAAGCCAACGTTTTTTCGATAGGAATTTTTTCCCAGTAGGGAAGAATATGCACGTTAATAAAATCGACATGTTTGGCAAGCTCTTTGTTGGTCAGCCAGACATGTTGTACCTCCGCAGACGTTACCGGAATCCGCGTACGTTTGGAAACGCGGTCGATGTACTCGATGAGTTCGTCGGACGTTAAATCGGCACGCAGTAAAACCTCGTTTCCGACGATGATGGACGCGATACGCGGCGAATAGAGTTTGGTTAATTCAAACAGAGTTTCGATTTCGCTTTCGTTGGCACCTTTATCGGTGGAGAGCCAAAGACCCACGTCGACTTTGAGCTTGGTATCGCCGACGTTTTCCAAAACGCGTTTGGCGTCACTGATAGCGTAAGTACGAACTTTACGCGCGATACTCTCGATAATTTTCATATCGTCGGCGATTTCTTGATTGCTTTTGGGCGCTTTATCGAAGCCTTTGTACGGCGTGTACGAGAGGGACTCGATTTTATCGCCGATTTGAGGGGACGTAACGATTTTGTCGCCGCCTCGCGTCCAAATGAAAACTTGCACCAACGAGGTGAGGAGAATAGACAACAGAATGTATTTGAAATATTTCAATCGAATGCTCCAAAAAGGATAATGTTTTTAAGCCGCACGCGGTGCCGCTAAAAAGTAGAAGATTTTACAACAACTTTGTTTAAAAAAATGAAGCCTATGGTTCCGAGATAGGTTTTTTCCCTTGAAGAAAACGTTCTAACTCCTCTTTTAAAAGCGGTTTCGCAAAATAGTATCCTTGAAAAAGATCGCATCCTAAAGTGCTCAAAAGCTCTTTTTGCGCTTGAGATTCAACGCCTTCGGCAACGACGCGCATCCCGAAATTTTTCGCAATCGCTATGATATTGCGTACCGTACTTGCCGATACGTCGTCTTTTAAAATTTCGTCGATGAAGCTTTTGTCGATTTTGAGCTCATCGATAGGAAGTTTGCGTAACATGCTTAATGAAGAGTAGCCCGTCCCGAAATCGTCCATCGAAATTTGAATGCCCATCGTTTTGATTTCCCCTAAAAGCGGCACTAAAAAATGAAGATCTTCGATAAAGAGATTTTCCGTGACTTCCAGCGTCAACGAAAGCGACGTAATGTGTGTTTTTTCGATCGTTTCGATCAGGTGTCGTAAAAAAGAGGGGTCGGTGAATTGGCGTACCGAAATATTGATCGAGACGCAAAAATCGTATCCGAGGCGTTGATACATGTCGTGCATTTGCGTACAAACGCTTTCAAGAATAAATCGTCCGATGTTCGGCATTAAACCCGAAGCTTCCGCTAAAGGAATAAACAGATCGGGAGCAACGGAGCCTAAGTGTGCATTGTTCCAACGTACCAAGGCTTCGACTCCGTGAAGCCTCTCTTGCGCGTCGACTTGCGGTTGGTAGACCATAAAAAGCTCATGATTGTCGAGGGCTTTTCGTAACTCTTGTTCGACGTGAACGTTACGTAGAAAGCCTTCTTGCATCGTTTCGGCAAAAATATGCGCACTGTTTTTGAGTTTTTTGGAAGCGTAAAGGGCGATATCCGCCGCACGCATTAACATGTCAAGATTTTCCCCGTGTTGAGGGTAAAGTGCAATACCGACGCTAGCACCGATCGTGAAACGTAACGTATCGATCGTATAAGGCTTGGAAAGGGTCTCGATGAGGTGCGTCGCGAAATCGAGTACCGCTTGCTTCTCGCACAATGGCGTGAATAGCATAAATTCGTCGCCGCCGTAGCGGATAATTTCGGCATCGGAGGGCAGAAGCGTTTTTAAACGGTTCGCGATCTCGACTAAGAGCCTATCGCCGTAGTGATGACCGAAGCTATCGTTGATATTTTTAAAATGATCCATATCGACGTATAAAAGCGTAAACGGGGGAGCGTCTTTTGCGATTCGGTTTGAGCTCACGGTTTGTTGTAAATAGTTGCGGTTGGGTAAGTCAGTAAGTTGATCGTGCGTTGCTTGGTACGTTAAATCCGCACGGCGTTTGGATTCTGCTTGTGCAATAAAGAGAAACAGAAGGTAAAAAACCGTACCGAAAAGAAGGAAAACGCCTGCATACAGTCCGAGCGTTTCCATAAATTCTCCCACAATAACGTCAAAAGAGGTTTGCGCCACGATCCAAAGTTGGTACTGGGCATTGTATTTCAACGAAGAGAGGTAGCGACGAGAATGTTCGTCTTGATAGCGAAACGACACCAAAAGTTCGTTGTTTTGCAACGTTTTAGGATTGAGCCCGTACGTATCGAAAATCGTAGTCCAAATACGCTCCATCGTCTCGGGAGGAAAAGGCTTTTGATAGGTTCGGTTGTACTCGTCGTGTTCTTGCGAACGGTATTGTAGGTACAAATCACTCTCGCGAATCACCGAAACGACGAGATTTTGGCGATAGCGCACCGTGCTAATCAGACGGTCGAACGTGCTGGTGAGTTTCAAAAGTGCGGTCATCACAAACAGAGGCTTTCCCTCGGCGTCGCGAATCGTTTTACGAATCGGCATCGCCCATTTTTGAAGTTCGGGCGTAAAATAGGTGCGACCGAAAACCATCCCATGGTGTGAAAGTGCGTCCATAAAAGAGGCATAACTTTCGGGTCTATTTTTGAGATTGGGAATACGCGTGGGATCGCTATCGGAACTGCCGTAGAGAAAAACGCCCTCGGGCGTCGTGACGCCGAATGCCAAAACATCGGGGTTGTCTAAAAGTGCTCGGGCGTACTTGCCGATACCGGAAGGGTGATGTACGTAACGGTCGTCTTCGGCGATAGCCGCTCCTAAAACGTCCATTAAACGCTCTTGCGTATCAAACAAAGAGTGGGTTGCGTTGGCGATCAATTCGACGGTGTTTTCCTGCGCAATTTGGTACTTTAAAGAGATGTTTTGCCATTTAAAATAGCTGAGTAAAAGAAATAAGATAACGGCGGTTAAGGTTAAGCTGTAAAAAATAAACCAGATATTTTTTTTGAAAAGTGCCACCAAGCGTTCCTTACCACAATCTGCGTGCATTAATTGTAGCATTTTTTAGTCCGATTGGGCGATAAATCAAGATAAAAGAACCTTAATGGTATAATCCGCGAAAAACTAAAGCGAGTATGTATGGTCGAAGTTAATAATCTAACGATGCGCTTTTCGCATCAGCTTTTATTTGAAAATATCAATCTGAAATTGGACAAAGGCAAACGCTACGGATTGATCGGCGCAAACGGCGCGGGTAAAACGACGTTTTTAAAAATTTTATCGCGTCAAATCGAGCCGACCAGCGGCAATATTTCAATTGAAAACGGTCTTCGCGTCGGCGTTTTAAACCAAAACCAGTATGCGTTTGAAGAGTACACCCTCAAAGATGCGGTTATGTACGGCAATAAAAGATTGTACGATGCAATCAAAGAAAAAGAGCATTTGTATGCAACGGGCGATTTTAACGACGATAAAGTCAACGACCGCTTGGCGGAGTTGGAGATTATCTGTGCCGAAGAAGATCCGACGTATGAAGTGGAAGTAAACATCGAAAAGATTTTAGCCTCTTTGGGCTTTTCGGTCGATATGCACGACATGTTAATGAGCGAACTTACCGGCGGCGATAAATTTAAGATTTTGCTAGCACAGGTGCTCTATCCCAAACCGGACGTTTTATTTCTCGACGAGCCGACCAACAACTTGGACTTGGAAGCGATTTCGTGGTTGGAAGAACAGTTGGTGCGCCATGAAGGTACGATGGTCGTGATCTCGCATGATAGACACTTTTTAAATGCGGTCGTGACGCATATTTTAGACGTCGATTTTAAAAAGATTCGCGAATTTACGGGCAATTACGACGAATGGTACATGGCGGCAAATTTGATCGCCAAACAGCAAGAGATGGAGCGCGATAAAAAGCTCAAAGAAAAAGAGGAGCTCGAAGCGTTCGTGCGCCGTTTCTCCGCCAACGCGTCTAAAGCCAAACAAGCGACTTCCCGTCAAAAACGTCTTGAAAAGCTCGATATCGCCGATATTCAAACTTCTTCGCGAAGGGATCCGAGCATTGTGTTTCGCATGGGGCGCGACATCGGTAACGAAGTCTTGGAAGTCGAAGGCATCGAAAAAAGCTACGGTGATCAAAAAGTGTTGCATTCGGTTTCGTTTAAAGTCGAAAAAGGCGAAAAAATCGCGTTAATCGGTCATAACGGCGTCGGAAAAACGACGTTGTGCAACATCATCATGGAGCAATTGGAGAAAGACGCCGGAACGATTAAATGGGGTGCGACGATTATCCCGAGCTATTTTCCTCAAAATACGACCGATATGATTAACGGCGATTTGCAGTTGTTTGAGTGGTTGCAACAATTTGACGACAAAAAAGATCTGGACGAGATTCGTAAATGTTTGGGACGAATGTTGTTTTCGGGCGAAGAGCAAAAAAAAGGCGTCGGACAACTCAGCGGCGGTGAAAAACACCGTATCGGACTTTCAAAAATGATGTTGGAAAAAGGCAACTTTTTAGTTTTGGACGAGCCGAACAACCACCTCGATCTTGAGGCGATTATCGCTTTGGGCGAAGGGCTTTTCAAATTTCCCGGTAACGTTATTTGCGTCACGCACGATCGCGAACTGATCGACGCGTTTGCCAACCGAATTATCGAACTCCATGCCGATGGGAGTATGATCGATTTTAAAGGTAATTATGAAGCGTTTCGAGAGACGTATGGCCGATAAAAAAGCGCCTTTTACGATAGGCTCGTCGTTAGACCGTATTCAAGCGTGGCAATTGGAAGAAGAAAAACCCTCCGTGCCGACATGTGAGCTCAAAGAGCCTTGTAAGCACCTTTTAGTCATGCATATGGAAAAACGCCAAGGCAAGCCCGTCAGTATCGTCGAGCCTTTTTTTCTGGGCAAAGAGGCGTTGAACGCTTTGTGCTCGCAGTTGAAAAAAAAGTTGGGAAGCGGCGGTACATGTAAAGACGATCGATTGGAATTTCAAGGCGAATGCCGCGAAAAATTAAAAGCATTACTGCAAGCGCAAGGATTTCGTTTTAAAGGATAAACAGTGTCGAATCTTTTAATCAACGCGTTGTTACCGATTGCTTTGATTATCTTTACGGGCTACCTTTTTAAGCATATGAAATTTCCTACGGCGGATTTTTGGCCGAAGATGGATCGTTTTACGTATTACGTTTTGATGCCTTCTTTGTTGGTTTACGAACTCGCCGTTGCCAAAATCGACGTGAGCCATACGGTCAATTTGGTAGCAATCAGTTTGTCGGGAATTTTTCTCGTTCTGGTGCTTTTGATGTTGCTCAAGGGCGTTTTTCATTTTGAAAACCGAGCTTTTACCTCTATCGTTCAAGGCGGCATTCGTTTTAATACCTACGTTCTTTTGGCTCTGGTCAATGCGCTTTACGGCGCACAAGGCTTGGTCTTAAGCGCAATCGTCATCGCGTTTGCGATTCCGTTCATCAATGTCTTGTGCATTAGCGTTTTTGCGATTTATACGCGCGAGGGAAAGTTTTCGTTGAAACGTTTTTTGACGACGGTCGTGAAAAACCCTTTGATCGTCGCATGTGCAATCGGCGGATTGCTCAACGTGCTTGGAAACCCGTTACCGACTTTTATGCTTAAAAGTATCGCGATTATCAGTCATGCGGCATTGCCGATGGGTCTTTTATCGGTCGGCGTGGGATTGGAGTTGAAGCATCTAAGCCATGCCAAAAAAGCTCTGGTCGTCTCTTCGAGCGCTAAATTGGTCGTTTTCCCGTTGATCGCCT
>Ga0265295_1005283_pt1 | contig 16604 bp, 16 predicted proteins | sample Munlansysbiofilm_FD_192503 | JGI IMG/M metagenome (GOLD analysis project Ga0265295, IMG submission 192503) | Leachate microbial communities from a municipal landfill in Southern Ontario, Canada - Methane capture system biofilm | ecosystem: Engineered > Solid waste > Landfill > Unclassified ... | reverse complement strand
CGCCTGATCGATCAAGACTGCGGCGGGCGTGATTCGGCCGAATCGAGGTTCAGATCGATGTCCTGCAGCCGTTCGCGCACCATGGATTCCGTCACCTGCGGAAGCGCTTCGTCCCGGGCGGCATTGGCCCGTCTCAGCAGCCAGGCAATGATGAACACGATCAGGGCCAGCAGACCCGTCATCACCCCCAGCAGATGGTCCTGCAGCCAGGATGCTCGATCCTGGGCATGCTCGGATGGCTGCAGTTCGGCCTCCTGGACTGCCGGGCTGGCGGCGCTGGCAGTGGGCGCAGCAAGGCTTCCGGGGCCGTTGCTGGCCGGGCCCGCCCCCGCACCAAGGGCACCCGCTGCGCCAGCAGGCGCCCCGTCCGCAGACGAGGCCTCAGCGGCCTGGGCGGCGGCGTCCTGGCTGGCCTCGCTGATCGCACTGGCGATTTCCTGGATCGAATGCCCAATGGCCTCGGCACCCTGGGCAACGGCATTGCTCGCGGCCTTGCCCTGGGATTGCAGCGCCTGATTCAAATGCTCAACGTTGTCCTGCAGCTGACTGACCCGGGTTTCGGCGTCTTTCAGGGCATGCCCGCGTGCCGTGCGGGCGTCGGCAGCCGCATCGGTGCCGTTCTGCTGGCTGGACTCGCTCAGGCGCAAGCGATCACCCGCCGCACCGGCAGGTCGGGCGTCCGCTCGTGATTCAGCGGACGAAACCGTTCCCGCCGCAGCCTGTCCGGCACTTGCTGACGCGGCTCCACTCGCCAGCCGTCCACGCATCTGCGCGAAAGCCACCGCCTGGTCCTGGAACTGGCGGCGAGCCTCGGCATCGGAGATCGACAGCATCTCGTTGATGTCAGGCACGGCCAGCGATGCGCCGGCACGCACCAGATTGACGTTGCCCCGGATGAACGCCTGCGGATTGGCACGCTGCAAGGCCATCATCAACTGGTAGATGGATACCCCATCGACCGCATGGCGGCGGCTGATGGCAAACATCGTATCGCCCCGCCGCACGGCGATCGCACCAGCCGGCACCCGCCGGGTACTGGCATGGGGCGCGGCTGCCCTCACGGCGGCGGCCGAAGCCCCCTGCCCGGCTGCCTGGACCGGGCCGGAAGCCGCCGCTGTGCGTGCGGGACCCGATGCGATCAAAGACACCTGATAGCGCTGTTCGCCCGTGGCCGTGCGCACGTCCAGCAGCAGATCGGCCAGATTTCCGGTAAAAGCCTGCCCCGAACCAATTCGCAGCACGCGGCGCCCATCCGGCTGGGCGGCGGTATCCACGGAAACGGACAGACTGTCGAGCGGAACCGGGGGCGTCAAGCCTGCCTGGGCCCAGTCGGCAGCCGGTGCGGGCCGGGCCGACAGCGCCTGCAGATCGGCGTCCGTCAGGCCAGAGACCGGGACCAGGATCAACAAGGGCTCACCCGCCCCTGAAGCCAGGCGCGCGTGACCGAAAGTCGCGGCCTGAACGGCCCCACCCGTCAGAAAAGCCAGCGCCAGAACGCCAGCGGCCCGGCGGATGCGCCTGGAAGCAGGCCTGGCCCTGCGGGCAGGACTGCAAAGGCAAATCGAAGACATGAGGCGGGGATTTTTTTCCATGTGTTTTCGCTCAGAGTTCACCCAGGGCAATGCGCAGCATGCGGCGCAGGGGTTCTGCGGCCCCCCACAGCAACTGATCGCCGACCGTGAAGGCGCTGAGATACTGAGGCCCCATCGACATCTTGCGCAAGCGCCCCACAGGAATGTTCAGCGTGCCGGTCACGGCGACGGGGGTCAGGTCCCGCATGGAGGACTCGCGATCGTTGGACACCAGACGGGACCATTGAGTGCCGGTGCGCACGGCATCGTTGATTTCGTCCAGGGGGATGTCGCGCCGCAATTTGATGGTCAGCGCCTGGCTGTGGCAACGCATGGCGCCGATCCGCACGCACAGGCCATCGACCGGGACCGGGTCGGTACCGAAGCCTGGGCCGCGCCCGAGAATCTTGTTGGTTTCGGCGCCGCCTTTCCATTCCTCGCGCGACATGCCGTTACCCAGATCCTTGTCGATCCAGGGGATCAGGCTGCCGCCCAGGGGGACCCCGAAATTTTCCTGGGGCAGATCGGGATTCTGCTGCGCCTGCAACACGCCCCGGTCGATGTCGAGAATGGCCGAGGCCGGATCGGCAAGCTGCGCGCCCACCGCCTGGTTGAGCAATCCGAACTGGGTCAGCAGTTCGCGCATGTGGCGCGCGCCGCCGCCCGAAGCCGCCTGATAGGTCATGGAGCTCATCCATTCGACCATGTCGGCCTTGAACAGGCCGGCCAGGCCCATCAGCATGCAGCTGACCGTGCAGTTGCCCCCAATGAAATCACGCACGCCGCGCTGCAGGGCGGCATCGATCACCGGACGATTGACCGGATCCAGGACGATGATGGCATCGTCTTTCATGCGCAGGGTGCTGGCCGCGTCGATCCACAGGCCGGTCCAGCCAGCGGCACGCAGTTTCGGATAGACGCTGGAGGTGTAATCCCCGCCCTGAGCGGTGACGATGATCGGCAGCTTGCGCAGAGCGTCGATATCGTGGGCATCCTGCAAAGGGCCTGCACCCGCCGCCCACGACGGCGCCGCCCCACCCGCATTGCTGGTGGAAAAGAAGACCGGTTCGAACAGATCGAAGTCCTTTTCGTCGCGCATGCGCTGCATGAGCACCGAACCGACCATCCCGCGCCAACCGACCAAACCGACTGCCTGAGCCATAGAATTCCTGCCTGAACCTTGAAAGTGGATATATGAACGTTTAGTGTAATGCCTCAGTTTAATGCCATCAGCACGGCATCACCCATTTCCGAGGTCGAAACCCGTGTGGTGCCGGCCTCGTGGATGTCCGCCGTACGCAGGCCCCGAGCCAGTACCGCTTGCACTGCGGCCTCGATCCGCTCGGCGGCCGGGGCCGCGTCCAGGGAATAGCGCAGCATCATGGCGGCCGACAGGATGGTCGCCAGGGGGTTGGCAATGTTCTGTCCGGCGATGTCCGGCGCCGAGCCGTGGCTGGGCTCGTACAAGCCCTGGCGGCTGGCATTCAGCGATGCAGAGGGCAGCATGCCGATGGAACCCGTCAGCATCGCGGCCTCGTCCGACAGGATGTCGCCGAACAGATTGCCGGTCACCACCACGTCGAATGCCTTGGGTTCGCGCACCAGTTGCATGGCAGCATTGTCCACGTACATGTGGGAGAGTTCGACCTTGGGATATTCGCGGGCCACGTCGATCATGATGTCGCGCCAGAACTGAGAGGTTTCCAGCACATTGGCCTTGTCCACGCTGCACAGCCGACCCTGGCGCTGCGCGGCGGCCTGGAAGGCCACATGGGCGATCCGGCGGATTTCGGATTCAGCGTAGTGCATCGTGTCGTAGCCCTGGCGTTCGCCCGCGAATGGGCCGTCCTCCAGCGTGCGCACGCCGCGCGGCTGACCAAAGTAGATATCGCCCGTCAATTCGCGCACGATCAGGATATCCAGGCCCGCCACGATTTCGGGCTTGAGCGACGAGGCGTTGGCCAATTCCGGGTACAGGATCGCCGGGCGCAGATTGGCAAACAGGCCCAGGGCCTTGCGCAGGCCCAGCACAGCCTGTTCTGGGCGCAGGGCGCGTTCCAGTTTGTCGTATTTCCAGTCGCCCACGGCGCCGAACAGCACGGCATCGGACTGTTTGGCCAAAGCCAGCGTGCCTTCGGGCAGGGGATGGCCCTGGGCGGCATAGGCAGCGCCGCCCACCGGCGCTTCGGACAGTTCCAGGTCCAGCCCCAAGGCCGGCGCGCGCAGCACGCGCACCGCCTGCTCGATGATTTCCGGGCCGATGCCGTCACCCGGCAGGACTGCGATGCGAGATGTCATGAACAATTCCGTTGAAGAGACAATGAAAAGATCAGCGGTCGCCGGGATTCTGACGAACCAGCCAGGGATGACGGGCCAGACGGTCGGCCTCGAAGGCGCGGATCATGTCTGCGCGCAGCAGCGTCTGGCCGATTTCGTCCAGTCCCTTGAGCAGCGATTCCTTGCGATAGGCATCGACCTCGAAAGACAGTTCTTCGCCGCTGGCCGTGACCACGCGCTGGCGTTCCAGATCGATGGTCAGGGCATAGCCGGGAAAGGCCTTGACCTCGTCGAACAGGCGCGCCACCTGGGAATCCGGCAGCACGATGGGCAACAGGCCGTTCTTGAAGCTGTTGTTGAAGAAGATGTCCGCAAACGATGGCGCGATGATGGCGCGAAAACCATACTGCTGCAGGGCCCAGGGGGCGTGCTCCCGGCTGGATCCGCAGCCGAAGTTCTTGCGTGCCAGCAGGATCGAGGCGCCTTGGTAGCGCGGCTGGTTGAGTACGAAATCCGGGTTCAGTGGGCGCCGGCTGTTGTCCATGCCGGGCTCGCCGTGATCCAGATAGCGCAGTTCATCGAACAGGTTCGGCCCGAAGCCGGTGCGCTTGATGGATTTGAGGAACTGCTTGGGGATGATCAGGTCGGTGTCGACGTTTTCCCGGTCCAGGGGGGCCACCAGGCCCTTGTGCGTAGTGAAGGCTTGCATGACGACTCCTAGCCCAGGCGGCGAATATCGACGAAATGACCGGCCACCGCGGCAGCGGCGGCCATGGCGGGACTGACGAGATGGGTGCGCCCCCCCTGCCCCTGACGGCCCTCGAAATTGCGATTCGAGGTCGAGGCGCAGCGTTCGCCCGGTTCCAGCCGGTCGGCGTTCATGGCCAGGCACATCGAACAGCCCGGCTCGCGCCATTCGAATCCGGCGGCCAGAAAGATCTGGTCCAGGCCTTCGCGCTCGGCCTGGGCCTTGACCAGTCCCGAACCCGGCACGACCATGGCCTGACGCACATTGGCAGCCACCCGGCGGCCCTTGGCGACTGCGGCAGCAGCGCGCAGGTCCTCGATGCGGGCATTGGTGCAGGACCCGATGAACACACGATCCACGCGGATATCGGTCATGGGCATATTGGGCTCGAGCCCCATGTACTGCAATGCGCGCTCCATGCCGCTGCGGCGGACATCGTCCTTTTCCTTGTCCGGGTCGGGCACCCGGGCATCGATCGGCACGACCATTTCGGGCGAGGTTCCCCAGCTGACCTGAGGCGCGATCTGCGCGGCATCGATCTCGACTACACGGTCAAAGACCGCACCCGGATCGGAATGCAGGGTGTGCCAGTACGCCACGGCCCGATCCCAATCCTCGCCCTCGGGCGCGTAGGGCCGGCCCTTGAAATAGTCGATCGTGGTCTGGTCCACGGCCACTATGCCTGACCGGGCGCCGGCCTCGATGGCCATATTGCAGACCGTCATGCGCCCTTCCATGGAAAGCGCCCGCACCGTGCTGCCGCCGAATTCGATCGCATAGCCGGTGCCGCCTGCCGTGCCGATCTGGCCGATCACGTAGAGCACCAGATCCTTGGCCGTGCAGCCAAAGGGCAGCTTGCCTTCGACCCGCACCAGCATGCTGCGGCTCTTTTTCATCAGCAGCGTCTGCGTGGCCAGCACGTGCTCGACCTCGGAAGTCCCGATACCAAAGGCCAGCGCCCCCATGGCGCCGTGCGTGCTGGTATGTGAATCACCGCAGACCACGGTCATGCCCGGCAGGGTCGCGCCCTGTTCCGGCCCGATCACATGGACGATCCCCTGGCGGCGATCATTCATGCGGAATTCGGTGATGCCATGGATTTCGCAGTTCCGGTCCAGGGTTTCGACCTGCAGGCGCGATACCGGGTCCTGGATGCCCTCGCTGCGGGCCGTCGTAGGCACGTTGTGGTCGGCCACGGCCAGATTGGCGGAAACACGCCAGGGTTTGCGGCCAGCCAGTTCCAGGCCTTCGAAGGCCTGCGGGCTGGTGACCTCGTGGACGAGATGGCGGTCAATGTACAGCAGACAGGTGCCGTCCGGCCCCTGGTGCACCACATGGGCGTCCCAGAGTTTGTCGTACAGGGTTTGGGGCATGATCGTGGTCTCTGAAATCGAACAATGAATGCCTTGCGCGCGCTGCGCGCAGGTGTTGAATTCATTATGCCAGTGTGACTTTTTCGAACAAGGCCAACGCTTATCCTGGTATCAGCGATAACTGGTACCAGATTGATCAGGGTGAACAGGCCCTAGCGGGTCTTCCCCTGATACAGGGGAAGCACGATGTCGGAAGCCTGTCGCAGGTCTGCGATCCGGCTTTGCGATGACGGATGGGTGGACAGGATTTCCGGTGGCGCCTGGCCCCCGGCACGTTCCATTTTCTGCCACAAGGTGATGGCGGCGCGGGGATCGTAACCCGCCCGGGCGGCCAGTTCCACCCCCATGCGGTCGGCTTCGGTTTCATTGGATCGGCTGTGGGGCAAGGTGAACATGACCTGCGTCAGCGACGAACCCAGATCGGCCACGGCCTGGCTGCCGGTGATGGCTGACAGGACCGACAGGCCGATGCCGGTGGCCATCTGGCGCGAGACTTGTTCGCGCGCGTGTTCGCGCAGGGCATGCGAGATTTCGTGCCCCAGCACTGCCGCCAGTTCGGCATCCGTCGGCTGGATTTTTTCCAGCAGGCCGGTATAGACCGCGATCTTGCCGCCCGGCATGCACCAGGCATTGATCTCGGGCGATTTCAGCACATGGATTTCCCAGGCCCAATGACGCGCATCCGGCCGGAACGTGCCGACCTGGGCGATGAGCCTGCGGGATATGGCTTGAACCCGTTTCGTCTGCGCCGCCGAATTATCCAGGGTACCCTGGGCCCTGGCCTTGGCCAGAATCTGGCGATACTGGTCTGCCGCCTCGCGATTCAGTTCGGCCTCGGACACCAGCGTGGACATGGTCTGGGTGCGGTTCACCCCCACCAGCCCCGACTGGGTCGTCTGCACCTGGGCGCAGGCGGCCAACAGTACCGCAACCCCCACCCCGACCGCCGGACGCGAGATCCCGCGCAGCACCCCTCGTGTATTCGTGTGTTTCATGATGACCCCGGAATGGCATCGTTCAGCCGCACTGGCCCCGATGACGCAGCGCATGATCCATCAGCACGATGGCCAGCAGCGCCTCGGCAATGGGTGTGGCGCGGATCGCCACACAAGGATCGTGGCGACCCAGCGTCTGCACCATGACCGGCTCGTTGGCCCGGTTCACGGAACGGCGTTCGATGCGGATGCTGGACGTGGGTTTGACCGCAAGCGACACGCGCAGCGGCTGGCCGGAAGAAATCCCCCCCAGCACGCCCCCGGCATGATTGCCCATGAAACCGTCGGGGCCAAGTTCGTCGCCATGTTCGGAGCCGCGCATGGACACGCAATCGAAGCCCGAGCCGATCGCCACCCCCTTGACGGCATTCAGACCCATCATGGCATGGGCGATGTCCGCGTCCAGGCGATCATAGATGGGTTCCCCCCAGCCTGCGGGCAGGCCTTCGGCAGTGACCTCGATGCGGGCGCCAATGGAATCGCCATCATGGCGCAGGCGGTCCATGAAATCCTCGAGTTCCGGCACGATGCCAGCATTGGGCGCGTAGAAGGGATTTTGCGCAACGGCGTCCCAGGATTCGAACGGGATCGGGATCGGCCCGAGCTGACTCATGTAGCCGCGGATGCGCACACCGTATTCCTGCAGCAGCCATTTGCGCGCCACCGCGCCAGCCGCCACCGTGGGTGCGGTCAGGCGCGCCGAGGAACGTCCTCCGCCACGGGGGTCGCGCACACCATATTTTTTCCAGTAGGCATAGTCGGCATGACCGGGACGGAAGGTATCGGCAATATTGCTGTAGTCCTTGCTGCGCGCATCGGTGTTCCGGATCAGCAGGCCAATGGGCGTGCCGGTGGTCACCCCTTCGAACACGCCCGACAGGATTTCCACCGTGTCCGGTTCGCGGCGCTGGGTCACGTGACGCGAAGTGCCCGGCCTGCGCCGGTCGAGTTCGGCCTGGATGTCCGCCTCGGACAGGGCCATGCCCGGCGGGCAGCCATCGATGACGGCACCAATGGCCGGGCCATGGGATTCGCCGAAATTGGTGACACGAAACAGGTGGCCGAGCGTATTTCCGGACATGGATGGAGATTCTCGTGAGGGCCCCGTCAAGGGCCAGGGCAGAAGGAACGCGTGCGCAGGAGCACGCACGGCCGATTATCGCATCTTTGCCATCGATGGGCCGTCTGGCAAGCCCCTTGACTCCGTAGTCCGGTACAGACCCTAGACTGCAGGCGAATGGCCCTTTCCCAGAACGATACACACACGAGACAAAAAGGACCCATCATGACCAAGTTTCGCTCCATGCGCGTTTCCACCCGGCTCATCAGCGGCTTTCTCATCGTCAGCGGCATTGCCGCCCTGATCGGCGCGATCGGCCTGTACGCCACCCGATCAGTCAACCGCATGGCCGAGACCATGTATCACCGCGACACTGTCGGCCTGCGGGACACCGCACAGGCCAATCAGCAACTCCTGATGAACGCACGCGCCATCCGCATCGCCGCACTGGCCCCCACGGCTGAAATCCGGGATGCCCAGCTGCAGGCCGTCCAGCGGCACCTGGACAATCTGGACGCCAACCTGCAACGCGCCGCGCGCGCGTTCACGACACCCGAAGAATCCGGTTTGCTGAAAGAGGCCCAGGCCGCATCCCGCGAATATCGAAAATACATCATGCAGGTCGCCAGCATCCTGCCCACGGAACCGCTCCAGCAGGCCCGGAAATCCGTCGGCATCCTGTACAACCAGGTCGTCCCCACCGCCAATCGCCTGGATGCGCTGATGGCACGCCTCATCCAGCATCGCCTGGACCAGGCCGAAGCCCTGAGCCAGGACACCGCCGCAATCTATACCCGCATGATCTGGCTCATCACAGGCCTGACGGCAGGCGGCGTGCTGCTGGGCCTGCTGATCGGCCTGACCCTCACCCGCAGCCTGTCCCGCGCGCTGGGCGGCGAACCCGAAGACGTGGCGCAAGTCGCCAGAGACGTCGCCGAAGGCCAGCTGGGCACCCCGATCGACACCTCCCGCGCGAGCGCCGGCAGCGTGATGCAGGCCATGCAGCACATGCAAACCTCGCTGCGCAGCATCGTCGGCACCGTCAGAACAGGCAGCGACCACATTGCCAGCGGGTCAGAGCAGATCCGACTGGGCAACACCGATCTGGCCCAGCGCACGGAACAGCAGGCCGCCGACATCACCGAAACCGCCGCCGCCATGGACCAGCTGTCGAGCACCGTGGCCGCGACGGCGCAGGCCATGCGCCAGGCGGCCCAGTTTTCGTCGGATGCCAGCCAGGCTGCAGAACAAGGTGGTCAGCGCATCGAATCCATCGTCCAGACCATGCAGGGCATCCAGGAAGTCTCGCACGAGGTGGCCGGCATCGTGCAGGTCATCGACAGCATCGCCTTCCAGACCAACATCCTGGCGCTGAATGCCGCCGTCGAGGCCGCCCGGGCGGGCGAACAGGGCCGGGGCTTCGCCGTCGTGGCGGGCGAAGTCCGCGCCCTGGCCCAGAAAAGCGCACAAGCAGCCCGTGAAATCACGGCGCTGATCACCAAAAGCGCGGAACGCACCGATGCCGGCGCCCAGGCCATCGAACAGGCAGGCACGGAAATCCGCTCGCTGGTGGACAAGATCCGGCAGGTCGCCGAACTGATCGATTCAGTGGACGCCGCCACAGCCGAACAGACCTCCGGGCTGAGCCAGATCAATGCCGCTGTCGGCCAGCTCAACGACATCACGCAGCAAAACGCCGCGCTGGTCGAAGAATCGGCCGCCGCCGCAGCCAGCCTCAGCGAACAGGCCCGCCAACTGCTGGGCGTCGTACGTCAGTTCCGCACCGAAAAAGACATGGGACCTGCAGCGCTTCAGGAAGGCGCCATGGTTGCGCTGTCCGGCTTGCAGGGGGCCTGATGGCCTCCCCGCAATGGGCATGACGCGCAATCTCTCTGTCGCTGGCATTGGGACAGAATGGATTCCAGGCCCTGGACCGTCTTGCCCAGCCCCTGGATCAGGGTATGCAGAGAGCGGATTTTTTCCTGGACGAGATCCTGGACCTGGGCGCAGCTGACTTCCGAAATCGGCTTGCACAGCACTGCGATTTCGTCCAGGGAAAACCCCCAGGCCTGGGCCCGCTTGATGAAGCAGATCCGTTCGACGATGTCCTGGGAATAGCGCCGATGGGCCCCCAGGATTCTTTCCGGCACGGCGACCAGACCACGCCGCTGGTAATAGCGAATGGTCTCCACGCTCACGCCTGCCTGCTTTGCGGCACGACTGATGTTCAATGCATCACCTCATGAATTCCTTGATTCCGTACCCAGGTACGGACGTTAGATTGCCCACGGCAATCAGGAACTCATGAAGGCTTCGGACCAGCACGCCAGGTATGCAGGTCGATCACAAAACCATGGTCACACTTGCTAACGACTATGTTATCCGTAAACAAAATCATTTGACCAGAAACACAGTTGACCAGAAACACAGTTGACCAGAAACACAGCCCCGAAGACGCGCCGCATGGCAGAAACCACACAAGGAAACCAGGCGGAAAGCTTGTCGCCCGCAGCGCAGATCAACCAGATACTGGACATCGGCCGGAACGCGCACGGCCCCCTGGCTTCCCTGAGACACGCGCTGGAGAATCAGGAATTCCGCCTGGCCTACCAACCCATCATCGATCTGCGCAGCCGCAAGCCGATCGGACTTGAGGCGCTGCTGCGCTGGCCCCAGGCAGGCATCGGGCCGGACGTCTTCATCCCGATGGCCGAACACGGCGGCCTCATCCGCGACATCACACGGTGCGTCTGCCATCTGGCAGCCAAAGACTGGGCCCTGTGCCGCCTGCCCGCCGGGGCGCGGTTGTCGATCAATCTGTCGGCCGCAGACGCCGAGTCCATGGAAACCGTTGCCTTGCTGACTGAACTGGCCGAAAGCCTGGGCGGCGGCATGGCACTGAGCGTCGAATTGACTGAACGCGCCCTGCTGGCACCTGGGCGCTGCAAGCCGGTCCTGCAGGCCATCCACGCACTCGGCATCCAGATCCACCTGGATGATTTTGGCGTCGGCTATGCCAATTTCAAGTCCTTGATCGAACTGCCGCTGGATGGCATCAAGATCGACCACAGCCTGATCCGTCACATCGAGTCATCGGGTGCAGCACGGCTGGTCATCCGGCATCTCGCCCGATTAGCCAAGGACCTTGGGCTGACAGTCACGACCGAAGGCGTCGAAACCGAAGCCCAGGCGCAGGCACTCAGATCCATGGGCATCCACCGCGCCCAGGGCTGGCTGTTCGGCCTGCCCAGGTATATCGAGGATTATCCGCTCGCTTCGTGACGATCCGGCCCTGCACCACCCTGTGGTCCAGCAGGCCCGCCCGCCTGGCCTGTCAGGCAGGCCAGGCCACAGGAGCGGCGATTCTGTTCGCAAGGCACACCGCCCAGCGCATCCTGCAGATGCCCCAAGCGTCTGCGCAGGTCTTGCAGCACACAGCGCGTTGCACGGATCTGCCGCTCGATGGCCTCGCGTACGTCCAGGCAGGCCCGGGTTTCGCCTTGCAGCAGCGCCCGGATCTCTTCCAGCGTGAACCCCAGTGTCCGCAACAGGCGAATCCGGACGATCCGGTCCACATCGTCGGCTATGTAATTGCGGTAGGCCCCGGATGGACGAGACGGCACGCGCAACAAACCGCGTTGCTGGTAGTAACGGACCGTTTCAATCCCCACGCCGGCCTGGCGGGCCAGTTCGCCGATTTTCATGCCCATCTGACTCATCGTCGCTCCAAGGAGCCAGTCACACACATGATACGGCCCACCCGATCCAGCTGGCTTGAGCCAGGTCATCAGGACGAACAGCTCACCGGCACCACCGGTTCGCCAGCGGCGGGAGGACAGGCGTAGCACTCGAAGCCCGGGCGCTCCGTGTACGGATCCCGCAACACGGTCAGCAGGCGATCGATCTCCGTGGCATCGCCCTGCTGCGCCGCCTCGATGGCACGCTGCGCCAGGTGATTGCGCAGCACATAGACAGGGTTGACCTGACGCATGGCGATCCGGCGCGCATCGGCGTCCCCGCCCTGCTCCGCCAACCGGACCCGGTAGCGGTCCAGCCAGGCCCGGGCCGGCTCAGGATCGGCAAACAGCGCCAACCAGGCATCGGCATCCCGGTCGACATCCGCCAGCCGGCGAAAGGCCAGCGTGAAATCGGCCCGCTGCGCATGCAGCAGGCCCCACCAGCCTTCTTCGAGTTCGGCATCATCCGCCCGCCAGGCATCCAGGCCCAGCTTGCGCGCCAGACCGTCGCGATAGGCCGCCAGGAAATCCGCCTCGAAGGACGCCAGGCTGGATTCCAGTGCGGGCACCTCGCAGCCCAGCACCCGCAGGCTGCCCGCCAGGCGGTACAGATTCCAGCGCGCCACTGCCGGCTGGGCGTTCCAGGCGTAACGTCCGGCCGTATCGCTGTGATTGCAGATGTGATCGGCCTGAAAAGCGTCCATGAATCCGTACGGGCCATAATCCAGCGTCAGCCCCAGGATGGACATATTGTCGGTGTTCATCACCCCGTGGCAGAAGCCCACAAGCTGCCACTGGGCCATCAGGCGCGCCGTCCGCCGCGCCACTGCGGCCAGCATCCGGCAGGCCATGGTAGATGGATCCGTTTCGCCGCCGACCCTGTCCCGGCAATCGGGATACCAGTGTTCGACCACGTAGTCGAGCAGGGCCTGTTGTTCGTGATGCGAATGGCTCCAGTGCTCGAAATGGCCGAACCGCACGAAGCTGGGTGCCAGGCGGGTGACGACGGCAGCGGTTTCGACGGTTTCACGCACCACCGGATCGCTGGAAGCGACCAGCGCCAGCGCCCGGGTCGTCGGAATGCCCAGGCCAGCCATGGCCTCGCTGGCCAGATATTCGCGCACGCTGGAACGCAACACCGCCCAGCCATCGCCCATGCGGGAATACGGCGTGCGGCCCGAGCCCTTGAGCTGGATTTCCCACACCCCCGCAGGCGTCTGCACATCGCCCAGCAGATGCGCACGGCCATCGCCCAGCTGTCCGGCCCAGACGCCGAACTGATGGCCACTGTAGGCTGTGGCCAAGGGCGGGATGTCCGCCAGCCGACCACTGCCGGCACACAGCGCCAGGAAGTCGGGCGAGCGCAGCGCAGCAGCATCCAGGCCGATCAGGGCCGCCGCATCGGGATTGGCGTGCAGCAGGCGCGGCTCCCGCAACGGCCGGGGATCCACCTGGGCGTAAAAGCCGCGCGGCAGGGTCGCGAACGAACAGCCCGTGCGCAACCCGGCCAGGGAGATGGATTCAACCATGGCGCGCAGCCCGTTTGGCCGGCCGCACATACAGAATGGCGCCCAGATACAGTCCCAGCGACAGGAGGATTTCCAGGCCCGCCAACGCCCCCGACACCCGTGAAACATCGGACCAGGCACGCACCACGCCTTCCATCAGATAGAGCAGGCTCAGCATCGACACCCACTGCAGGGTGTAGATCCGTCGCCGCAGCACGCCGCTGACGGCAAACAGCAGCGGCACAGCCTTCAAGGCCAGTAACGAGCCCCCGGGGCGCAACGGCGCCCACCACAACTCCCAACCCACGCACAGGACGATCAGGCCGAACAGGCTGATGCACGCCAGGCGAAGCAACCCAGGACTGAATTTGATTTCCACGCTTTCCATGCTGGTATTATGCCGCTTCATGACGACAGCACCGCAAAATCCTGCCCCGTCCCTGGCCGAACGCCGCAACCGTGCGCTGGACATCCTGCGCTTCACACTGGATTTCGCCGCGCACCGCAAACTGACCCGGGTGGCATCCAGCCTGACGTTCACCACGGTGCTGGCGATCGTGCCGATGCTGGCCGTGGTGCTGGCACTGTTCACGGCATTTCCGCTGTTTGCCGAATTCCACCAGGCCCTGGAAACCTTTCTCAGCGAAAGCCTGCTGCCGCCTTCGGTATCGGACACCATCATGCGCTACCTGAACCAGTTCGCGGCCCAGGCGTCCGGGCTGACGGCAGTAGGCGGCGCTTTTCTGGTCGTGACCTCGATCATGCTCATCATGACGATCGACGAGGCTTTCAACGAAATCTGGAACGTCGCCCGCCAGCGCCCCATGCGCCAGCGGCTGCTGGTGTACTGGGCCATCATTTCCCTGGGGCCGATCCTGATGGGCGCCAGCCTGTGGGCCAGTTCCGTGCTGGCGCGGGAATCCCTGGGCTACATCGGCGACCTGCCCGAAGGCATCGGCCTGCTGCTCAATCTGGTGCCTTTGCTGATGTCGGTCCTGGGATTCACCGCCCTGTTCGTGTTCGTGCCCAACTGCCGCGTGCTATGGCGCGACGCTGCGCTGGGCGGCCTGGGCACGACTGCGGTGCTGGCCATCATGAAGGCCGGCTTCACCGCTTACCTGACGCGTTTTCCATCCTACACCGTCATCTACGGGGCCTTTGCCATCCTGCCGATCTTTCTGCTGTGGATCTACCTGTCCTGGCTGGTGGTGTTGATGGGCGCCACGGTCGCCTCGCTGTTGCCAGCGCTGCGGCTGCATCGCTGGGCGCTGCAACGCCAGGTCGGCGCCCAGGCCGTCGATGCCCTGGGCATCCTGCGCGTCCTGTGGCAATCACGGGGGGCGAAGTCTCCGGGGCACAGCCTGGGCTACCTGGAAAAACACCTGCGCGTCCATCCCGATGCCCTGCGCGACATGCTCGGCGCCCTGCGTGAACTGGGTTACGCCGTACCGGTCGCCGACGGCGATCAATGGGTTCTGGCCTGCGATCCGACCCAGGCCGACATCGGCCCGCTGGTGGACCGCTTGCTGATCGACCGCGCGCAGCCCGGCCTGAAACCCGGCGTGCCCGAAGCCCTGTCACATGCCCTGCTGGGCCGTCCTCCCACCCTGGATGCGCTTTTCAACATCGACGCTACCGGAAACCGGCATGATGATGCACAATGATGAACAAACAGCCGGATCACGGCAACACTGGGGATCGACATGCTGAAAGTCAATGAAATCCTGCGCGTGAAGGGACACACACTGTACACCGGGACGCCCGACATGCCGGTGCGCGAGGCCATCGCCACCATGAGCCAGCTCGACATCGGCTCGCTGGTCATCATGGACCACGGTCGGCTTGCCGGCATGCTGACCTTCCGGGAAATCATCAATCACCTGAATGCCCATGACGGCCAGGCCGGTGACTACACGGTGCGCAGCATCATGGACGACGCGCCCGTCAGCGTCACACCCAACACCGATGCAGACGAGGTCCAGCGCCTGATGCTCGACAAGCACGCCCGCTACATCCCGGTGATGGACGGGCCCACCCTGATGGGCGTGATCTCGTTCTATGACATGGCGCGCGCCATCGTCGAGGCCCAGCAGTTCGAAAACGATATGCTCAAGGCCTATATCCGTGACTGGCCAGCAGATACGTCCACCCCCCCGGCCCGCTGAAATCCTGAAAATTCAGGCCAGCACCTGCCAGGCACGCCGCAGGATGCCAGGGCCTTCGGCCCGCAGCAATGCGGGATCGGACAGCATGCGCCGCCATTGCCGTGCCCCGCGCCGGCCCGTGCGCCAGCCCAGCACGCCGCGCACCAGAATGTGCATCGGGACGCCCCGCGCATGCTGGGCGGTCACATAGTCCACCCAGGCATCCAGAACGGCTTCCGGCACGCATGGCGGATCTTCAGGCGCCATGCGGTGGTTCAGTTCAGCCAGGATGTCCGGGTGGTGCCAGGCCGCCCTGCCCAACATGACTCCATCCAGACGATCCATCCATGCCAGGCAGGCCCCGACATCCGCCAGCCCGCCGTTCAACACGAACAGGGCATCCGGAAAGTCCTGCTTCAGGCGTTCGGCGTCCGCATAGCGCAAAGGGGGTTTTTCCCGGTTGTCCTTGGGCGACAGGCCCTTCAGAACCGCGTTGCGCGCATGGACGATGAATACCCGGCAGCCCGCCTGATGCAGCAAGCCGACGAAGTCGCGTACGAACCCATAGGAATCGTCATAGTCCAGGCCCAGGCGATGCTTGACTGTCACGGGCACGGACACGGCATCCTGCATGGCGCGGACGCACTCTGCAACCAGGTGCGGCTCGGCCATCAGGCAGGCCCCGAAAGCCCCGCGCTGGACCCGTTCGGATGGGCAGCCGCAGTTCAGGTTGATCTCGTCATACCCCCAGCGTTCGCCCAAGCGGGCGCATTGCGCCAGGGCCGCCGGTTCGCTGCCGCCCAGTTGCAGGGCCACGGGATGTTCGGCCGGATCAAAGTCCAGGTGCCGCCCCGCATCGCCGTGCAACAAGGCCCCCGTCGTGACCATTTCGGTGTACAGACGGGCGCGCGGCGCAAGCAGGCGGTGAAAGTAACGGCAATAGCGATCCGTGACGTCGATCATCGGCGCCACACACAGGCGCCAGGCCGTGCGCGCCAGATCGCTGGAGGACGCCGCAGAACGGGGGGCGCCAGGCCCACCAGGTGCAGATAGGGACATACGTGATACGCTCGAACAATCCGCCATTTTAGCCGGACGCCACAGGCGACAAGCCCTCTTGCGCCGCTGGCCGGAGAGCGCTGGCTTTTCGTCTAAAATCCCGGCTGATTGATCCCGACCCGAACCCCGGCC
>Ga0265295_1005282_pt1 | contig 16610 bp, 13 predicted proteins | sample Munlansysbiofilm_FD_192503 | JGI IMG/M metagenome (GOLD analysis project Ga0265295, IMG submission 192503) | Leachate microbial communities from a municipal landfill in Southern Ontario, Canada - Methane capture system biofilm | ecosystem: Engineered > Solid waste > Landfill > Unclassified ... | reverse complement strand
ACGTTATAGGCTATTTTAAGACAGACCACCAATGACAGTAACACTTGGAATATTAAGTTTGGTTTTAAGCGTTGTAAGTGCTTTGTATTTGCAACTACCGACATTCTTTTTGTCACTTGGTTACGGTTGGTCGCACAATTATCCGACAAAACGTTGGGTGTTTAGAATTTTAGCATTAGCGACATTTTTACTTTTCATCAACACAAGTCCGACAACTTGTATTTTGCTTTCAATCACTATTCCATTTGCTTTCTTTTGGACATTTTCACTGTTCAATGCAAATCCAAACTTGTTTATCGCTCTTGACGACAAACAAATCATAAAACAAAACGACCGCATTTATTCCGACAACACCGAAGTTGTTGGCTACACAGACGACAACGGAAACTCTATTTGTTATCCTATTGACGAAATGGTTATGCCACGACATATATTGAACGACAAGTTTAACGACAAACCGCTTTTAGTTTCTTATTGTGCAGCGTGCCGCAGCACAATGCTTTACAATCCTGTTGTTGACGGACAACGTTTGACTTTTGAAGTTCTTGGTGTGCATAGACGAAATATGATTATTCGGGACTTGCAGACAGGAACGGTTTGGCAACAAGGGACAGGCGAAGCAATGTTCGGAAAGTTAAAAGGAAAACAACTTGAATTTTACTACTATCAACAAACGACATTGACAGATTGGATAGCCCAAAATCCAAACACTTTTATAGCGAAAGAAAGCGACAATATTCGCAAAAGTTTTGTTCCAAAAGACAGGTTAATGAAAGTTCTGAAAAAAGTAACAGTAAATTTTGTTGCACCGGGCAAGACAGATTTAACAGGGTTGTCGCTAAGAGAAAAGGTTTGGGGTTTGCAACTAAACGGACAAAGCAAAGCATATCCAATTTCAGAGCTAAAAAAAGTAACAGAAATTACAGACAATTTGGGCGGTGTGGGCATTGTTATCAAATACAATCCCGACACAAATCAAATTGACGGAATAAACAAGACAACAAACGAAAAACTTAAATTTCAAAATCACTTGTGGTTTGGTTGGAAAGAATTTCACCCAGACACCGAAATATGGACGGAAGAAAAAAACAGCCTATAACAGGCGTTTGGCACAATGGCGGGTGAAGTGGTTAATTGAACATTCTACCTCACATCAACTTTTGTGGCTAAATGAAAGTTTCGTGCTCCGAAATCCGCCACTGCGCCAAGCACCAAAACGTTATAACTCTTACAAAGCGCCCCTAATCATGGCGCTTTATTTGTTCTGATAAGTTTTTTTGGAAAACATGTTAACTTTTATGTGTTTTTGTTTTTTGTTAGAAAAACCGCAAAAAATTAAAAAAAACTTTTTTGTAAAAACTTGTGAATTAAAAAATAATGTGTACATTCGTTTCGCCCAATATTATAAAAACGCAATTCGTAAATGCTTTTTATAAATGTAATTAAATGATTTATTTATAAACAATTATAATTTAACAATAGGTTCATTTACGAATGTTTTAAATGGGTAGTTACGTAAATAAAACGTTGTGTGCAAGCAAAAAAAGAAACCTACTGCAAAAATGAATATTTGAATGAAAATTGAAACAATAAAAACTGATAAAGGACAAATTGAATATTCAATAGATGGTGAAGGAACACCTATATTGATTATACATGGAGGACATTCTAATTGCCGAGAAACCCTGTTTCACAAGGGTTTTGACAAACTCAAATATAGACTTATTACACCTTCACGACCTGGATATGGAAATACTCCACTTAATGATAACAACACTCCAAAGAAAACAGCAGATTTATATGTTGCATTATTGGACTATTTAGGAATAAAGAAGGTTGTAACGTATGCTATTTCAGCAGGAGGTTTAACAGCGATTACATTTGCAGGAAAGTATCCTGAAAGAGTTGATAAGTTAATCTTAGCTTCAGCAGTTACCAAAAGATGGTTGGATAAAAATGGACAGGTTTACAAGACGGCAAAAAAATTATTTAATCCAAAAACAGAAAGAATCGTGTGGGGGTTGATAAGGTTTTTTTCTAGAATATTCCCAAAAATGATTGCCAATAATTTTTATCCTCAGTTTTCAATAAATAAACTTCATAGATTAGAAAAAAATGACATAAAAGAGTTGTTGTCAACCTTTAAATACTTTAATTCAAAATATGGTTTTATGAGTGATATTGAACATGATATTGAACATGGATTAATATCAGAAATTCAATGTTCAACTCTTATAATACATAGCAAAAATGATAACAGTGTCTTGTTTGAACACGCAGAACATGCAAATAGAATGATTAAGAATTCAAAGCTTGTAGGATTGGATAATGAATGGGGACATTTGTTTTGGATTGGAAATGACTCAAATGTTTCGATAAGAAAAACAATAGAATTTATAGAACAATAGAATGCCAGCACACAACACACAATATAGCCAATAAGGGTTTCAGTGGTATGCGAAGGTTTGTAGCCCGCTTCAACTTTTCGTGTATCTTGACAGGAAATCGCCCGTAATCCCTTACTGGCCATATTGTCAACGTTGTAAGTAATGCCGAAAAACCCAGAAACCGAATGAAAAAAACAATATTTGAAATTACAAAAATGGATTGTCCTTCAGAGGAAAACCTAATCCGAATGAAATTGGACGGAATTTCAAGTATTGTGAATTTGGACTTTGATATTCCGAACCGAAAATTGACAGTCTTTCACAGCGGAGAAACCGAACAAATCGAAAAGTCCGTTATTGAACTAAATTTAGGCGGGAAAAAAATCTCAACCGAACTAACCGACCAAACGGAATTTAAAGAAAATGCAAACCAAAAAAAGTTACTTTGGTCTGTACTTGCCATAAATTTCGCCTTTTTCATAATCGAAATGACAACGGGAATAATCTCAAAATCAATGGGACTTGTTGCCGACAGTTTAGATATGCTTGCGGACAGTTTCGTATACGGAATTAGCTTGTTTGCGGTTGGCGGAACGTTGATTAAGAAAAAGCGGATTGCCAAACTTGCTGGATATTTTCAAATTACACTTGCAATTATCGGATTTGTGGAAGTTTTAAGAAGGTTTTTCGGAGACGAGAAACTACCCGATTTTTCGACAATGATTATCGTTTCGATTTTTGCACTTATCGCAAATGGAATTTGTCTTTACATTTTGCAAAAGTCAAAAAGCAAAGAAGAGGCACATATGAAAGCAAGTATGATTTTCACCTCGAATGACGTGATTATCAATTTAGGAGTTATAATCGCTGGACTTTTGGTAAATTGGTTGAGTTCGAGTAAACCTGATTTGATTATTGGAACAATCGTTTTTATTTTGGTAATTCAAGGGGCGTTTCGGATTTTGAAATTAAGTAAGTGAATGGAAAAAGCACTACTTACAACAATGTATATAAAAAATAAGCGAAATAGTAATAAATTCAAAGGTTTCGGCTCGTATCAAACCTTGTGCTTAACTGAAAGTTTGGTGCTTCGAAATCGCCTACTTTTCATATACTAAACGTTGGGTGCAAGTGTAAAAAGACAACGACCCGACAGAAAGTTACGGGCAGAAAAACAGAAAAAGCAAACCATTTTGACAGGTGACCAAAGACATACAGACCATATAACAAACGGACAACGAGTAAGCCGACACTCATTGCCTACACTTCTGTATTTTTTATTTTTCCCACCGCACATTTTTTTAATTCAATTTGCCATCGCACAAATGGCACATTGGCTTTTGCCCCAACCGCACAAGCCGACACACAGGCAAAATCCAAAGAGCCATTTTTTGCCCACGCACTAAAGACAGATAATACTATGAAAATCTATATCAAAAATATGGTTTGTAATCGCTGCATATTGGTAGTGAAAAACGAATTGGAACAAATTGGCTTCAAACCAACTCACTTGACTTTAGGAGAAGTTGAACTGGACAGAGAAATTAGTGATGCTGAAAAAACAACTATCAACAATCATTTACAAACTTTCGGCTTTGAACTAATTGACGACAAGAAAAGCCGACTGATAGGGCAAATAAAATCATTAATTATTGACTTGGTGCATCATCAAAACAGCGAATTAAAAGCAAATTTATCAGACTTATTAAGCAGCAAACTACATCACGACTATACTTATTTATCAAATCTTTTCTCTGAAGTAGAAGGCACAACTATTGAGAAGTATTTCATTGCACAAAAGATTGAGAAAGTTAAAGAGCTATTGGTTTATGACGAGTTATCTTTGAGTGAAATTGCCTTTCAACTCAACTACTCAAGTGTAGCACATTTGAGCAATCAATTTAAAAAAGCAACTAGACTTACACCCAGCCACTTTAAAAACATCAAAGCCGACAAACGCAAGCCCTTAGACGAAGTGTAAATGATGTAATTCTTTTCAAAAATCGTGTAACACGACTCGCCAAATGTGTTGCGACCTTTGCAGTGTAATTAAAATCAAAAGGTATGGCAACAAATAATAATGAAATACTGATTCCACTTGAAGGTGTTGACAGCGAACACTGTGCCTTAATTGTGGACAAAGGCATTGCCCAACTCAAAGGCGTTTCATCTCATAGGGTCGAACTCAATAACAAAAGGGCTGTTATTCAAACTACAAATCAAGAAACTGTTTCAGAAGCGGTTAAAACCATTCGTGATTTGGGTTATGATGTAACTACGGTTAAAAAATCTTTTCCCGTATTGCAAATGACCTGTGCATCTTGTGCAGTAAGCGTGGAAAGTATGCTGAAAGCCCAACAGGGTGTAGTTGATGCAAGTGTGAATTACGCCAATGCTAAGGTTTCCATTGAATTTATCCCCGGAATTGTTCAAACCGAAAGTCTGAGAAGTGCGGTTCAAAGTATAGGCTACGATTTATTGATTGATGAATCAGCTTCAAATGATGAAACCGTAGAAAATATTCAGAAAGAAAAATTCATCAAACTAAAAAAGAAGACCTATTGGGCTTTGGCTCTCTCAACCCCCGTTGTCATTATTGGAATGTTCTTTATGAATATGCCGTATGCCAACGAAATAATGTGGATTTTCAGCACTCCTGTTATTTTGTGGTTGGGTAGAGATTTTTACATCAATGCGTGGAAACAAGCCAAGCATCGTTCTGCCAATATGGATACTTTAGTAGCGTTAAGCACCGGGGTTGCTTATGTTTTTAGTGTATTCAATACCTTGTTTCCACACTTTTGGCACGAAAGGGGCTTACACGCTCACGTTTATTTTGAAGCGGCTGCGGTCATTATCGCTTTCATTTTGTTGGGTAAACTTTTAGAAGAGAAAGCCAAAGGCAATACCTCATCTGCCATTAAAAAACTGATGGGCTTACAGCCTAAGACTGTAACCATTGTTCATGAAGGTGGTCATCAAATGCAAATCCCGATTGAACTAGTTGCTATTGGTAACACGCTTCTAGTAAAACCTGGTGAAAAAATAGCTGTAGATGGAACAGTAGTGAACGGCAATTCATATGTGGATGAAAGTATGCTGAGCGGTGAACCCGTTCCTGTTTTGAAGAATGAGAATGACAAAGTCTTTGCAGGAACGATTAACCAAAAAGGCAGTTTCCAATTCAGAGCAGATAAAGTAGGTAGCGAAACAATGCTTGCTCAAATCATCAAAATGGTGCAAGATGCTCAAGGAAGCAAAGCTCCTGTTCAAAAATTGGTGGATAAGATTGCTGGAATCTTTGTTCCAATTGTCATTTTGATTGCCATTGCTGCATTTATTGCTTGGAATGTATTTGGCGGAGAAAATGCCTTTACGCAGGGTTTATTGGCATTGATAACTGTTTTGGTGATTGCTTGTCCTTGTGCATTAGGCTTGGCAACTCCAACCGCAATTATGGTAGGTGTTGGTAAAGGAGCAGAAAAAGGAATCTTAATTAAAGATGCCGAAAGTTTGGAATTGGCAAAAAAAGTAAATGCAGTAATACTCGATAAAACAGGAACTATTACAGAAGGTAGACCAATCGTAACGAATGATTTTTGGGCAGACGAAAACGCTGAACTGAAACAAATTCTTTACAGCATTGAGAAACAATCTGAACACCCGTTGGCAGAAGCTGTGGTTACTCATCTAAATCAACAGAGTTTGTTCACAATTTCAGGTTTTGAAAGCATAACAGGTAAAGGGGCAAAAGCTCAAGCCAATGGTGAAACCTATTTTATTGGAAACAGAAGACTCGTTGAAGAAAATAAAATCTTTATTGATAAGCCAATTTCAGAAAAAGCCCATCAGTGGGGCAAAGAAGCCAAAACAGTGATTTGGTTTGCCAATTCACAAGAAGTAGTAGCAGTATTAGCCATTGCCGACCAAGTGAAAGCTACTTCGCAAAAAGCCATTCAGGAACTGCAACAATCAGGTATTGAAGTGTATATGCTTACCGGAGACAATCAAACCACCGCCAAAGCAGTTTCTGAAAAAGTTGGAATTAAACATTTCAAAGCCGAAGTGTTACCCGAACAAAAAGCCGACTATGTAAAAGAATTGCAAGCCAAAGGCAAAGTAGTGGCAATGGTGGGCGATGGTATCAACGACAGCACTGCTTTAGCACAAGCAGATGTCAGTATTGCAATGGGTAAAGGTAGCGATATTGCAATGGATGTAGCAAAAATGACCATCATTTCATCTGACCTTGCTAAAATTCCTGAAGCCATTCGCCTATCCAAGTCCACTGTAAGCACCATCAAACAGAACTTATTTTGGGCTTTTATTTACAATCTAATTGGGATTCCGATTGCAGCAGGTATTTTATACCCAATTAACGGCTTTTTACTCAACCCAATGTTGGCTGGTGCTGCAATGGCATTGAGTAGTGTGAGCGTGGTGAGTAATAGTTTACGACTGAAATACAAAAAGTGACAGTCTGTAAATCTTACAAATCAATTCAAAAATGATGTAACATTTAACAGCAAATCTTATGCGAATTTTGCATCATCAATGTTTCACCTAAATAGTAATCAAATGAACACAAATAAAAAACAAATCGACCTGAGCACACAGAGTATGCAAAGTAGCCATTGTTAAAACAGAGTTGGCAATGAAGTAAGTAAAATTGAAGGTATAGAAATTCAAACCCTTGAAGCAGGTAAATTAACTGTTTTACTTGCTGATTAAAGTTTAAAGAAAATGTTATTTTTGTTATTGAAAAAGCAGGATATTCCGTTTCGCAGAATGAAAATAATAGCAACGAAAGTTGCTCAACTGGATGTTACACTCATTAAACCAAAATAAAATGGATACAAGCGACAATACATTAAAATTCAAAACCAACATCAACTGTGGTGGATGTGTGGCTAAGGTTACACCTTTTCTTAACGATGAAAATGGTATTTGCCATTGGGAAGTGGACACAACAAACAAAGACAAAATCCTTTCTGTGCATTCCGAAGGTATTACCGAAGAAGAAGTAATACAAAAAGTGCAAGAAGCAGGGTTTAAAATTGAAACTTTAAAATCAGAATAATATGAAATCAGTAATCACAGCAGCAGTTTTGGCAACTGCATTTTTTCTCGCTTCCTGCGGAAACAGTAGCAATGAAAAATCTAATTCAAATGCTTCCGAACAAGTTGAAACAGCTATGTATCAATGCCCTATGAAATGTGAGGGAGAAAAAACGTATGACAAACCCGGTCAATGTCCCAAGTGCAACATGGATTTGCAAAAAGTTGAAGAAATGCATGAGCATCAAGAACACGACAGCACTCACACAAATCATTAAGTCGTTCTAATAAGTGTAACTCATGATAGAAAAAATCATTTCCTGGTCAACGCATAATCGTTTCTTTGTTTGGATTGGCATTTTGCTGATTGTGGTGGGTGGCGTTTGGTCAGTAATGACGACTCCCGTTGATGCTATCCCTGACCTTTCCGAAAATCAGGTAATCGTTTATACCGAATGGATGGGGCGTAATCCGCAAATCATGGAAGACCAAATTACCTATCCTTTGGTTTCCAATTTACAAGGTATTCCCAATGTAAAAGCCATTCGTGCAGCGTCTATGTTCGGCATGAGTTTCATTTTTGTCATTTTTAATGATGATGCTGAAATTTATTGGGCAAGAACCCGTGTATTAGAACGATTGAATTTTGCGCAACAGGCATTACCGCAAGGCGTAACACCAACACTTGGTCCTGATGGAACAGGTGTTGGTCATGTATTTTGGTATACGCTTCAGGGTGATGGATATGATTTGGGCGAGTTAAGAGCTGTGCAGGACTGGTATGTAAAATTTGCCCTGCAAAATGTGGAAGGGGTGAGCGAAGTAGCATCTTTCGGTGGTTTTCAAAAGCAATATCAAGTTAGCATCAATCCTAATAAATTGATTTATTATAATGTTTCTGCAATGGACGTGGCAAACGCCTTAAAAGCAAACAACCGTGATGTAGGAGGAAGTATTTATGAAATGAACCGCATGGGCTACATGATTAGGGGCTTGGGTTATATCAAAGACATTCAGGATATAGAAGAAATTTCTGTTGGATCCAATAAAAATATTCCCATAAAACTGAAGGATGTTGCCGATGTACAAATGAGTAGCGACATCCGTTTGGGAATAGTGGACGAAAACGGAGAAGGTGAAGTAGTAGGCGGTGTGGTGGTTGCTCGATACGGTGAAAATGCGAAAGAAGTGATTGACCGTGTAAAAGAAAAATTGGGTGATGTAGAAAAAGGATTGCCACCCGGAGTAAAAATAAAAATCGCCTACGACCGTAGCAATCTTATTGAAGCTGCTATTGCTACTTTAAAAGAAGCATTGATTGAAGAAATTATTGTAGTAGCACTTGTTGTGTTGCTATTTCTATTTCATGTGCGAAGTGCAACAGTTGCAATAATCACTATTCCCTTATCGGTTTTAATCGGATTTATGTTGGTAAAACTTTTTGGCATTTCTCTCAACATCATGTCATTGGGTGGTATTGCGCTGGCAATTGGCGATTTGGTAGATGCGGGAATTGTAATGACTGAAAATGCCTACAAAGACTTGGTAAAGGCAGTTTTAAAAACAGACGAATAATGGAAAAGCAAAGAATTGGAAATACCAAAGAATTAAGCGAAGTAGAACGCATCAAAATTATTGAGCGTTCTTCACGCACCGTTGGAAGGGCTGTTTTCTTTTCCATTTTAGTTACGCTTATTTCTTTCGCACCCATACTCTTTTTAGAAGGTCAAGAGAAGAAATTATTTTCTCCATTAGTATTCACAAAAACATTTGTAATGATTGGTTCTGCCATTGTTGCTTTGTTTATCGTGCCCATGCTCTTGCGTTCTTTAATGAAAGGAAAACTCGTTCCAGAAAGTAGAAATCCTATTGCAAACTTCTTTATAAAAATATATAGCCCTGTTTTGCGCATCTGCCAGCGTTGGAAAAAAACAGTAATAGCTATTTCCATTTTGATTGTTTTAGGAAGCATTCCGTTTGTGTTGCGTTTGGGTTCTGAGTTTATGCCTCCGTTGGATGAAGGTTCATTGTTGTTTATGCCAGTAACGCTTCCCGATGTATCCAACAATGAAGCCAAGCGAATTTTGCAGGTGCAAGACAAACTCATCATGTCAATTCCCGAAGTAGAGAATGTGTTAGGTAAAGCAGGAAGAGCTTATACCGCTACGGACAATGCACCAATGAGTATGATTGAAAGTATTATTCTACTGAAACCAAAATCGGAATGGCGCAAAGGAATGACTACCGAAAAACTCATCACAGAGTTAAACGATAAGGTGCAGATACCGGGTGTTACAAGCGGTTGGACACAGCCCATAATCAACCGTATCAACATGCTTTCAACCGGAGTGAGAACAGATATCGGTATAAAAATTTATGGACAAGAATTAGATACCATCTACAATATTGCCCGACAAATTGAAAAGTCGTTACAAGGTGTAGAAGGTCTTGCGGACTTGTATGTTGAGCAATTGACCGGAGGAAAATACCTCGACATAAAAGTAAATCGTGAAGAAATTGCCCGCTACAATCTTTCCATTGAAGAAGTAAACATGATTATAGAAATGGCATTGGGCGGAATGCCGCTAACGCAAACCGTTGAAGGGCGTCAGCGTTTCAGTGTTTCTATGCGTTTGGCACAGGATTTCAGAAGTGATATTTCAGAAATAAAACGTGCACCTATTCAAACCGCTAACTATGGCGTTGTTCCACTTTCGGCAGTCGCAGATATTGAAATTTCTGAGGGGCCGCCCATGATAAATTCTGAAAATGCAATGTTGAGAGGAACGGTTCTGTTCAATGTACGTGGCAGAGATATGGGAAGCGTGGTAAGCGATGCGAAACAACGCATAGATAGAGATTTTACAAAACTACCTAATGGGTATTTCATTGAATGGAGCGGACAATATGAAAACAAAGTCCGGGCAGAAAAGCGTTTGAAAATTATCATTCCTATTACGCTTTTGATTATTGCCTTCGTGCTTTATTTCACCTTTCATTCTGCAAAAGAAATGTTGATTGTGCTATCCAGCATTCCCATTGCATTAATTGGTGGTGTGTATTCCATGTATTTTTTTGAGGTGAATTTTTCAGTAGCTGTTGCAGTAGGATTTATTGCGCTCTTTGGTATTGCGGTAGAAACGGGTGTATTGATGCTTGTTTATTTAAATGAAGCCATAAGGGATAAGGTAGAAGAAAAGAAAAGTGATGCACTTTCAATGGAAGATATAAAAACGGCTGTTTTCTTGGGTGCTGTTATGCGTGTTCGTCCAAAATTAATGACCGTGATGGCTGACATGTTGGGTTTAATGCCAATCCTTTTGGCAACGGGTGTAGGTAGCGATGTAATGAAACCCATCACCATTCCATTTGTATTCGGGTTGATTACTTCTACACTTTTCGTGTTAATCGTATTACCTGTGGTTTATCAGTTGGTGAAAGAATATGAATTGAAAAAACGAGGCAAAGTAGAATACCTTGAAATAAAAGATTAGCATATGAAAAATATACTTTCAATAATGGCATTGTTGCTTTGTTTTCATCAAACACAGGCGCAAGACTCTAGCTATATCTCATTGGAAAATCTGCTGCAACGGGTAGAGACCAATTATCCATCCATTATTGCATATCGATACAATATTCAATCAATACAAGCAAAAGCAGAAGGAGCAAAAGCATGGATGCCGCCAACATTCTCCACAGGGGCAATGCGTTTCCCATATAACCTGATGATGTTGAATGAAAAAAACGACCCCATGAACCAGGCGGGTATAGCTTTTTCACTTGAACAAATGATACCCAACCAAAGCAAACTGAATGCTAAGAAAAGTTACATCAACTCACTTGCTGAAATCGAGAAATCAAAAAGTGATTGGACAAAAAACGAATTGAGGCGTGAAGCGAAGATTTTGTATTACAGCCGATTTGTGACTGAAAAAAAACAACTCATTTTAAAGGAAAGCGAGGAAATACTGAAATTGTTAATCACCACATCAGAAGAAAAATTCAGTAACAATCAATCACAACTGCAAAGCATTTACAAAGCGAAAGCCCGTTTAGCCGAACTGAGCAATATGCTACTGATGCTTGACCAAATGATTGCCGAAAGTAACATTGGTTTAAATATTCTTTTGGTGCGAGATATTAACACACCTTTCCAGATTGACACAAGTATTTCACCCCACAACTATTCAATCAATATTACTGATACAAGCAGTGTTTCAAATCGGAGTGATATTACTGCTATGTCAAATTACATTCAGTCCATGAAGCTGGAACAGAAAGTAATGAAAATTGGAAACCGTCCTGATTTTGGAGTTCGAGCAGAACACATGCAAATGTTTGGTATGCCCAATCAATGGTCAGTCATGGTTATGATGACTATTCCTATAGTGCCTTGGTCTTCTAAAATGTTTAATTCTGAAACTAAATCAATCGGCTTTCAGATCCAGTCAATGGAACAGCAAAAACTAACTATGGAACTGATGGCAAAAAGAATGTTATCCGAAAAACTCACCATGCTCAATTACGAAAACGAACAATATCAGAGCTACATCAAAAACATTATTCCGGCTTATGAAAACAACCTGCAAGCCAACTTACTTGCATACAAGCAAAATACAGGCGATTTTTTTGTGCTGCTCGATGCATGGGAAATGTTGCTGATGAAAAAATTGGAAGCATATGACAAATTGTTCAACATCTTAAAATTAGAGGCAGATTATGAATACGAAAAGGAAATTAAATAGCATCGGCTTCTTCGGTTTGCTGTTGATATTTACAGTATTGTCATCATGCAAAAACAAACACGAAAATCATCAGCAGGAAATCAGCCATGAGCAACACAGCGGTGCAGTCTACACGTGTCCTATGCACCCCGAAATAATCAGCGACCAACCCGGCAACTGCCCAATTTGTAAAATGAAATTGGTGTTGGTCGAGGAAGAACTTATTCAAGCCATATATCCAAGCAAACAAGTTTTATCAAGACAAGCTACTGTAAAATTGCCATCAGGCATCAACGGTGATATAATAAAAGCACAAGGTTACATCACTACCGACCCAAACAGAAACAAATCTGTTGCAGCCCGTTTCAGTGGCAGAATTGAAAAACTCTATGTTAAATTCAGTAACCAATATGTAAAGCAAGGTGATAAGATCATGGACATATACAGCCCCGATTTACGCACATTTCAGGAAGAACATCTCTTTATCCTGAAATCTAATAACGAAAATAGTTTAATAGAAAAATCAAGAGAAAAACTTCGTTTGTTGGGAATTACCGACAATCAAATTACGCAGTTAGAAAAAAATGAAACAGTAGCTTTAACTATTCCTGTTTACAGCCCTACTAACGGTTATGTATTTTTCTCAGAGCAATCACAACAGCAAAATTCTGGCACAAAGAATAATTCTGCCATGAACACAATGAATATGAAGCAAAACACTAATAATGAAAGTTCTTATGCTGCATCCGCTTCACAAATTCGTGAAGGTATGTATGTAAACGAAGGGCAAACACTTTTCAGCGTAAATGATTTGCAAGAAGTTTGGGCATTGGTTTCTGTTTCAAATCAATATGCCAATCAAATTCTCGAAAACCAATCCGTAGAAATAGTTTCTGAGAACAATCCTTCAAAAACACTCAAAGGAAAAGTTGCTCTGATTGAACAAACTTTTGAAGAAGCCAACCAGCGTTTTGCAAGGGTTAGAATAGTGTTGCCCAACCCAAACAATTCTCTGAAAATAAATTCGCTTGTTACAGCACAAATTACATTAAGCAAAAGCAAGAATATGCAAGTTCCCTCATCGGCAGTTTACAAAACCGGATTGAATGCTTTTGTGTGGGTTAAAACCGATACTACCCAAAACGGCACAGGAATTTTTCAGTTAAGAAAAGTAATTGCAGGAACAAGTGCCAATAGAATGATAACTATACAAAGCGGACTTTCTCCAAATGAAGAAATTGCTAAAGAGGCAGGATTGATGACCGACAGCGAAACATTTTTAAATGCAAACTGACATGAGAAAATTTATTTATTCAACCATTCTGATTTCAATATTCATTCTTGCAGCCTGCAAAAACGGACACGAAAATCATGAGGCAACATCAGATAGTTATTATACATGCCCCATGCACCCAAGCGTTGTGAGCAGCACACCCGGTGCTTGTCCCGTTTGCAATATGTCTTTAATCAAAGTGGAGAAAAAAGAAAATATACATGCAGGTCAGCAAGGCAATTTCATCACCATAGACAAACGACAACAAGAATTAGCAGGTATTAAAACCGATACAGTTAAAGCGAGAAACATTACATCTGCTTCAAGTATTATAGGAACAGTTGCCATTGATGAAGACCAAGTAAAAACCATCAGCAGCCGCGTAAAAGGCAGAATTGATAAACTATTTATTAAAACTACTGGCGTATATCTTAAAAATGGAAGTCCGCTTTACAGCATTTACAGTGAGCAGCTACAAGCCGATGGAAAAGAATACTTGTCTTTGCTCGAAAAATCAAAAACAACAAGCGGAACATCAAAAGTCACCAACGATTTTTTAAATGCCGCAAAGAATAAATTGCTTTTGTGGGGTTTAACCGAAAAACAAATTTCCGAACTGGCAGCATCAGGCAAGGCAAGTCCCCTCATTACATTTTATTCCCCCGAAGCGGGCTATGTAACCGAAGTAAACATTACCGAAGGTATGTATGTGGAAGAAGGTAGCCCTCTTGTAAAAATCACATCGCTCAATCAGGTTTGGATAGAAGCGCAGTTGTATTCTAATGAAATTTCAGGCATTGCAGAAAACAAAATCTTTCAGATTTTCAGTGAAAGCAATCCCGAAGAAGTTTACAAAGGCATTTTAGTTTACAACAACCCGATAGTAGAAGAAGGAAAAAGAATACATCTGCTCAAAATTAGAGTAACCAATTCAGGAGGTAAACTCATTCCCGGAACATTGGTTTCAGTTATTCCAAAAAAATCAATAACCAATGTTTTAGCAGTTCCTAAATCCGCATTGCTTTTGGAAAAAATGAAAACTGTTTGGGTATTGGCACACGACAACACCTTTGAGCAACGAATGGTTGAAACAGGCACAGAAAATAAATACTTGATTGAGATTACATCAGGTTTAAAACTGGGTGATATAGTTGTAACCGAAGGTGCTTATTTAATCAGCAGTGAGTTTATTTTAAAAAGCGGAGCGGGACAAAGACATGACCATTAATCAACGCACAGGTGTAAGCACATTTGCAAGCCGCACAAGCCCAAGCACAGACCAAAGCTTTGTCAAAGAGCTTGCAAATCCAACGCAAGAAAATTGAATTAAAAAAATCTCCCTCCCTTCTAAAAATAAAAAATACGCAACCGCACAAACCAACACGACAAGAAAAAGGACAGAAAAACTCAACAACGACAATGGTTTACAGACACGAAAGACAAGAACACCAGCACCCAACAGCGGTTTTGCAAAAGTGGCGGTGCAGTGCTTCGTATGACAGTTTTTCGTAAATTTGAAGTCAGTGCTTCTTAGGTAGTTTAGTGGTAAAAATCGCCACCTTCGCAAAGCCGCCAACGTTCGGTCGTTTTTTACAAGATGATAACCCTTACAAAGCGCCCCTAATCAGGGCGCTTTATTTTTTAGCTTCAAAAAAAATAGTTTTCTTCCGTCACTATTTTTTTATTTGTGTTTAATGATTACTTTTGAAGAGTGAACAACTAGATATTTGTAAGTACGGGATGACCTTATTTACAGCCTAGTTAAAGAAATCCTCACATAAATCATCATACAAGTCATGACCAAATCCAAATACATAGAGCCACCTTTGCTTGAAATCCTAATGCCTGAAACCGACACGGATTTAAACTTGCCATTTGTCGAAAATGGGATTAGTGCAGGCTTTCCGTCACCAGCATTGGATTTTGTGGATGTATCAATTGACCTCAATAAGCATTTGATAAAGCACGCCTCAGCCACATTCTATGGCCGAGTGAAAGGGGATTCCCTCAAAAATGCAGGCATTGAAAATGGTGACCTATTAGTGATTGACAGGAGTTTGGAACCTATCAATGGAAAAATTGCCGTTTGCTACATTGACGGTGAATTTACCGCTAAACGCATTCAAATTAATAAGCACGAAATTTGGTTGATTCCCGAAAATGAAAATTATAAACCGATACGGGTCACAGAAGACAATAATTTTCTCATTTGGGGTATCGTTACGTTTGTCATAAAGGCGGTGTAAGGTATGTATGCGCTTATTGATTGCAATAACTTTTACGCTTCATGCGAGCGTGTGTTCCGTCCTGATTTGAACGGAAAGCCAATCGTCGTATTATCCAATAACGACGGATGTGTTATCGCACGGAGCAATGAGGCAAAAGAGTTAGGCATTCCAATGGGTGCACCAGCCTTTGAGTATGAATCACTTTTCAAAAAACAAAACGTACACGTTTTTTCTGCCAATTTCGCTTTATATGGCGATATGAGTAATCGTGTGATGTCCATCCTTTCGGACTATAGTCCCGAAATGGAGATTTACAGTATCGACGAATGTTTCCTAAAGCTCACAGGCTTTGAACACTATAATCTACTTGATTATGGTCAACAAATGCGCCAAAAGGTCGTTAAATGGACAGGCGTTCCAGTCAGCGTGGGATTCGCACCTACCAAGTCATTAGCCAAATTAGCCAATCGTATTGCCAAGAAATACCCTGACCATACGCAAGGTGTCTATTGTATTGATACCGACGAAAAGCGTGAGAAAGCTCTCAAATGGTTGAAAGTGGGCGATGTTTGGGGCATAGGCAGACAGCACGCTAAACGTTTAAAGGATATTGGATGTATCACAGCTTATGATTTTACCTGTTTATCTGAAAACTGGGTAAAGAAGAATATGTCCGTTGTAGGGTGGCGACTTCAACGTGACTTACAAGGCATTCCGACATTTGACCTAGAAGCGGTGCAACCCAAACAATCAATCGCTACCACTAGGACGTTTGAGGAAGATTATACCGAGTACGCACAGCTCGCAGAACGAGTGAGCACCTTTGCCTCGATGTGTGCTGAGAAATTACGCCGTCAGAAGTCCTGTTGTGGCTCGCTCATGGTCTTTGTTCTGACCAATAGGCACAGAACCGACCGACCACAATACAGCCGTAATT